>PDWI01004428.1_pt1 | contig 18854 bp, 16 predicted proteins | sample 1430891 | NCBI WGS metagenome assembly PDWI01 (sample SAMN01162508, study PRJNA174530) | Oral metagenome, whole genome shotgun sequencing project. | biome: Marine environment; feature: Marine mammal; material: Swab sample of the gingival sulcus; isolation source: swab sample of gingival sulcus...
GGAATGCACTGGGTCATGGTGCCAATGAAGAATTCTGCTAAAACACTTCTGCCCTTTTTTGCATTTAATACTACTCTTAAATTTACTTGAGATTAGTATTAAAATGAGATTAGTATAAAACCTTAAGAGATTTTTGCTTACAACTTAAAAATTATAATGATAGAATATAAACTAATAATAGAGTAAAAAGAAATATCAGAAATACAATTTCGAGACGACTCTGCAGTGCCGACCATGTGGAGGCGCGGAGCCTTAGTCAAGAAATTAGTATTTTGATATTTCTTTATTATACTTTGTTTTAATTTTTGTGCTATTTTTTATCGTACTTTTTAAACCAATCCTTGATTGCATCTAACCTTACAATACGGTTGTTTGGTTTCCCTTCTCTGGAAAGTCCATGATGCTCATCTTCAAAGACAAGCAGTTCACTGTCAATTCCTCGGTCGATAAGCGCAGTAAAGAACTGGTATCCCTGTTCTAGCGGACAGCGATAGTCTTTGTCTGAGTGAATAATTAGTGTTGGAGTCTGTACATTGTCGATGTTTTTAAGTGGTGAGACATCCCAAAGGTCTTGCCAGAATGTTTCTTTTTCAATACTTGTTCTGTGTTGATCTGGTGTGAAATAGTATCCAATATCCGATGTACCATACATTGATGTCCAGTTCGAAATGCATCTTTGAGTAACTGCGGCGCGGAACATATTAGTCATTCCAACGATGTGGTTCGTCATGTAGCCACCGTACGATCCGCCAGTTACAAACAAGCGTTTTTTGTCGATTTTGTCGTATTTTTTTAGAACTTTTTCGGTGAATGACATGATGTTTTCATAGTCAACTTCGCCGTACTCTCCAAAAATATCAAAAAATTCATTGCCCTTGCCAGCAGAGCCTCTTGGGTTACAGAACATAACCACATATCCTTCTGAAACCAGCATTTGCATTTCGTGGAAATACGTATTTTGATAAGCGGTTTTTGGTCCCCCGTGAATTTCTAATACTGCCGGAACGCTTTTTTTCTTATCGTAACCCTCTGGAAGTAGTACAAAACCGTCAACGGTAACCCCAGCTGATTTTACAGAAAGTGGTTTTGGTTCAGCGACATAATATTCTGTAAGGAAACTGTGGAAGTCGCTGATTTTTTGATCTTCTAGGTAAATTTCCTGTCCGCCTTCAGCGTTGAGTCCGACGAATAGGATTTTTTTGTCAACATAGTCAAAACAACCAATAGAGCCATCAAATGAGAAGATGTTCTTTACTTTTCCGCTACTGCTCATGCGAGCGATTTTGTTGATTGTGCTATTTGTTGTAGTGAAATCAAATTTGCCATGTCTTGTGTGATACGAGCGTCCTCCACCTAAGACCATATCCTGTACGCCACTGTTTAAGTAGTCTATATCTTCTCCGCAAAGTAGTTTTACCTTGCCATTTTCAATGATGTATGCGAGTCTGTTTTCGTTGAGACCGTGTTTTTCCATTGTGCTACCAAGAAATACGATTTTGTCTCCCCAATATGTTGCAACGTAGATGGCATAAGGGTCTTTAATAGAATATTCGCTATCATCTAGTATTTTTTTGGCTTTTCCTGTTTTGGCGTTGTATTCGAAAAGTGCAGTGTAAGACTCACCACGTTTTTGTATTTTGCTCGCCATGATGACTGCTTTATCTCTTTTCTTGTTTAATTCGTATGCTTCTACGGTATAGTCTTTGAAGTTGATTTCTTTTTCTTCCTGTTTCTTCATGTCGTATACATATAGAGAAGTTTTTCTTTGGAATGAGAAACTACCACCGTTCATGTAGAAAGGTATTCGGCGGATTCTCATATAGCCTTCTGCCTTTTCTTGTCCAGCAAAATATTCAGAGTCTGTGCTCATAATATCTCTGTTTTTAAGGTAAATCAGTTTGTTGTTAGATAGGACATCAATATTACTAACTTTTCCTTTTAGTTCAAGGAATGGTTCAGCTTCTGTATGAGAAATTACTGATTTTTTATAGAGTTTGACAATATCATTGGCATCTTTGTTCTTTCCCTCATCAAGTTTGTTGATTTGCTTTGCTTTTTTCGCATTGTCGTCAATGTTTTCTGTTTTCGAATTCGTTTTTTCTTCTTTATCTCTGTTTGATACAAATACAATATTTTCGTCATCAAGCCAAAAAGCACTTTTTACACTATTGCAAGAAGTCAGTTTTAAAATGTTTTCTTTTTCATATAAATAAAGATTAGAATTGTAGTTGTTTTTTTCTTTGTTTGCAGTCTTTCTTGTGAAGAACGCCCTAGTACCAGAATGATTTGATGTGATACCACTTAAAAAGCTATACTTATAGAGTAAATCGTTGGTAATTTTTTTCATAAATAACCCTCCGTGAAATTGGTTTAGTAAACTTCTATTAAACTAGATTTATACAGTACCGTTTGTTTCCAAAATAGTAATAATCATTCGAAAATTCGGGCAGTTTTTAGAAGTTCCTTTTAATTAATTTTAATACCTATAATAAAATATAGAGTATGCTAACTTAAAAGTCAATAACAGATGGGGATGTGTGTAAATAAATATTAAATTGAAATTAGGATTACCCTATTTTTAAAATAGAGATTTTATTTCGATTATATCTACTTCGCGCAGAAAGTGAATCACAAATAGATATAACAAAGCTATGCACCCTTTATTATGCTATATTTCAAGCATAAGAGGATATTATGGACCTTGGCGAAAAATTAAAACGGTATAGAAAAGAACATCATTTAACTCAGGCGGAACTTGCGAAAAGACTTGGGACGTCTCAGAGTGCTGTAAATATGTATGAAAATGCTGTTAGAACGCCTAATGCGTCTACTATGTCCAGAATATCCAGTGTCCTTGGATTAACTGCTTTTGAAGTTGGAGATATTATTTGTGGTGGAGAATTTGTGAAAGAAACAGAGGACACCGAGTATGATATTAATGCACAGGAGAAGGAAGTTTATCAAATTCCAAAGCGGTATTTTAGTATTAGTGAACGTAAATTTTTAATTGATTTAATTCTTCATATGTATAGAGATAAGAACAATAAACAATTTTAGTTTTTTCGTAATTTTAATTTTGGAATTTTTGCTAAAGTCGAAAAATTAAAAATAAATCTAAGTTATGAGGATGTAGAGGCGGGAAAAGAAAATTTTTTGAGTGGTTGACACGATGTTTTTCATATGGTACACTAACTGGGTAACCGCTCGAAGTCGGTTTAAATGCTTGCGCAAAAAAAGTAGGCATACCACAACGGCGAGAAAGGATAGAGGAGGAACAATGTACGCTATAATTAGTGCATGTGGAAAGCAGTACAGAGTTGAGCAAGGACAAGAGCTTTTCTTAGAAAAATTAGCAGTAGAAGAAGGCGCAGAGTACGTGTTTGAGGACGTATTGGTAGTATCAAATGACGGTGATTTCAAAGTCGGTGAAGATGCAAAGGGCGCAAAAGTAAAAGCGACTGTTGTAAAGCACGGCAAAGGACCTAAGGTTATTGTTTTTAAATACAAAAGCAAAAAAGATTACCGAAAAAAGCAAGGACACAGACAGCCTTATACAAAGGTTAAGATTGAAGAAATACTCGTATGATCATTTGCGAGATTGAAGGAAACTATCTTGTTACCATGAATGGACATGCAAGTGTCGGCAATGAGATTGTTTGTGCAGGTGCTTCTGCACTGGCAAATGCTTTAGTAGAATCCATTGAGTTGGTCGCTGGTATCAGCGATGATGAAATTGTTATTGAAATAGACGAAGGGCATTTGTTACTAAATCTAAAGCAGAGTGCAAATAGCAAGAGTGATATCTTGATGGAGTATTTTAGGACAGGTATGGAGGGTCTTGAGAGGACTTATCCAAAATTAGTCAAAGTTACTAGGAGGAATTATGAGAATTCTAAATTATAATCTTCAGCTTTTCGCGAGTAAAAAGGGTGTTGGTTCATCAAAGAACGGTAGAGACTCAAATTCGAAAAGACTTGGAGTAAAAAGAGCTGACGGCGAATTCGTTTTGGCAGGAAGCATTATTATGAGACAGCGTGGAACAAAAATTCATCCGGGCGCAAATGTTGGAAAAGGTGGAGACGATACGCTCTTCGCACTAAAAGACGGCGTTGTGAGATTTGAACGAAAAGACAAGAAACGCAAACAAGTAAGTATTGTTTAAAGAATGATGAAAGGTGCTGCGAGGCACCTTTTTTTTAGAAAGAGATTTCCATAAAGTGTTGTGCTACATATTTGTATTGAATTTTAGTATAATAGATTTGTAGAAGGCGATTCGGTTATTTGTATTCATTGGATTGCAGTTAAGAGTACGCTTTGTAAAAGTGTTTTTGAACCTAAATAAAATTTGCGATTGGTGAAATAATTTCCAGTTTGATTAACTGGGAAGTTGGAGGAATATGTTTGTAGATAAGGCGAAAATTAAAATAAAAGCTGGCGATGGTGGAAACGGCAGGGTCAGTTTTAGACGCGAAAAATATGTGCCAAACGGGGGACCAGATGGCGGTGACGGCGGAAAGGGTGGCGACATTGTTTTTGCTGCTGATGAGCGTGTGACGACATTGATGGATTTTCGCTATAAAAGTGTCTATAAAGCGACGCGAGGTGAAGATGGCGGAAAGTATAAGTGTAGTGGGAAATCGGCAGATGATTTGGTGATTCCTGTGCCTGTGGGTACGTTGATTCTGGAAGCTGAGAGCGGTCAGGTAATGGCGGATTTAAGCGAGAAAGGTGCGCGAGCTACCTTGGCGAAAGGAGGCAAAGGCGGTAAAGGAAACCAGCATTTTGCAACACCTACACGGCAAGCGCCTACTTTTGCGAAAATGGGCAGAAAAGGGGAAGAATACGAGGTTATTCTGGAACTGAAATTGATTGCAGATGTAGGATTAGTGGGATTCCCTAATGTCGGGAAAACGACGCTTTTATCGAAAACGACCAACGCCAATGCCAAGATTGCAAACTATCATTTTACGACACTTTCACCGAACCTTGGTGTTTGTCGCGCTTATGAGGGAAAGGATTTTGTCATTGCGGATATTCCTGGACTAATTGAAGGAGCTAGTGATGGTGCAGGCTTGGGTCTTGATTTTTTAAGACATATAGAGCGGACAAGACTGTTAGTTCATTTAGTAGATATTTCTGGTCTGGAGGGAAGAGACCCACTTGAGGATTTTAAAGCTATCAATGATGAGCTAGTATCGTATAGTGAAAAATTGGCGAAGAAGAAGCAAATTGTCGTAGCGAGCAAGGTGGATATGCTTTACGATGAGAGTAAGCTGACGGAGTTTACGGAGGCGATGAACGCTCAGGGATATGATGTGTATCCGATTTCAGGGATTACGGGCAAGGGTGTCAAAGAACTTGTCGCGGTGATTACGAGGGAACTTGAAAAAATTAAGGCAGAGCCTATTTATGAAGAAGTCGATATGTTCCAATTTGTAAAAGAAGAGGAAAAACCAATCGAGTACTTTATGGATGGCGATGTGTACTGCGCCGATGGGGACTTATTAGAGCGCCTTATGTTCTCTACTGATATGGAAGACATTGAGTCGATTCGGCATCTTCAAAATTCACTCCGACGAATCGGCGTATTTGATAAACTTAGAGAAATGGGCGTAGAAGATGGTGACACGGTTCGTATTATTGGATATGAATTTGAGTATTTTGAATAGAATTTGTGAGCGGTAAAAAAACGAGTTTTATTTTAATATTTTTGGTGTACTTATAACTGGAGAAGTTTTGACACACGGTGAATATTGAAATTCGACAAGTTGTTTATACGAAAGTATAAAGACCTTTTTGTAAAGGGAAAGAGGTAGTATGAGAGGAAAAGAGAGAAGTTTTTTGAAAAAATTAGCCCACGGGCAAAGAGCGCTTTCTCAAGTGGGAAAAGATGGGATTACTGATTCGTATATTGAGTCACTTGATAAATTGTTGGAAGACCACGAATTGATAAAAATTTCGTTCTTGGACAGTTTTGCAGAGGATTTGGATAAGGCGACAGAAGAGATATTAGAACGAAGTGATTCTGAATTTATCCAGAAAATCGGCAGAAAATTGGTGATATACAGACAGAGCAGAACCAATCCAATGATTGAAATTCCAGGTGCAGATAACAGGCGTGTTATTGCCAACAGACAGCGCATTGAGGCGAAAAAGAAGCAGAAATGAAGATAGGAATTATGGGAGGGACATTTAGTCCGATACACATTGGGCACTTGGTACTTGCTGATGAAATTCGCGAAAAATGTGAATTGGAGGAAATTGTCTTTATTCCAAGCGGAAATCCGCCACATAAAGAGGCGCATGTCAGTGGAGAAGATCGCTTTCATATGACGAAAATTGCGATAGAATCGAATCCCTATTTTGACGTGCTGGATGTTGAAATTAAGCGCGAGGGATACACGTATACTGTTGATACGATTAAGTATTTAAAACAACGGTATCCCGAACACGATTTTTATTTTATAACAGGAGCGGATGCTGTTTCGTCACTTGATAAGTGGCGTGATGTGCCATACCTTGCTGCCAATGCAAATTTTATTGGCGCGACGAGACCTGGAACGCCGAAGAAGGAACTAAAAGAAAAGGTTGCCTATCTTGAAGAAGAATACGGTTTTAATATTCAGCTCTTTGAGATAACTCAGGTGGATATTTCGTCGAGTGAAGTTCGCAAGCGTGTGAATCTAGGGAAGAGCATACATTATATTGTTCCTGAGGGTGTTGAGAGATATATTCGAGAAAAAGGACTTTATATTCAGCGCCACCCCCTCTATGATGAAATGTATGAATTGGCAAAAAATAGACTTAGTAAAAGGCGCTTTGAACACTCTGTGCGCACGGCAGAGACGGCAAGACGTTTTGCGATAAAATACGGAGTGGATTATCAAAAAGCAGAACTAGCTGGTTTATTGCATGACTTTTCAAAAGAGGACAGTGTGGATAGCATGTTGGATGTGATTAAAAAACATCACATTGAAACACCTGAGTGTATACAGCAGAACCCTAAAATTGCACATGGAGAGGTAGGAGCAGCGGTTCTAAAGGAAGAAGGTTACATCGATGATGAAGATATTCTCAGTGCGATTCGATGGCATACCTATGGTGAAGAGAATATGAGTGAAATTGCTAAGATTGTCTATCTTTCTGATGCAATTGAACCGGGCAGACCACTTTACAATGGGATGGAAGAAACAAGGCGTGATGCCGAACTATCTATTGACAAGGCGATATTAACTTGGCACAATTATAGTATAGTAGAATGTGAGCATCCAAATACAAAGCTCATGTGTGATAAAATTAAACAAACAATGGAGGAAGTATGATTAGAAGTATTAGTACAGACAAAGCACCAGCAGCGGTAGGACCTTATTCGCAAGGCGTTCATAATGGGAAAATGTTCTTTGTTTCAGGGCAACTACCAATGAAAGATGGCGCGCTAGCAACTGATATAAAAGAAGCGACAAAGAATTGTATTGAAAATGCAAAGGCTATTTTGGAAGCGGGAAATCTTGGACTTGATAAAGTGATGAAGATCACAGTATTCCTTACAGATATGGGAGATTTTGATGCAATGAACGAAGTTTACGGACAGTATTTTGCAGACCATAAGCCAGCTCGTTCAGCGGTTCAAGTAGTAGCACTTCCAAAAGGCGCGAAAATTGAGATTGAAATGATCGCGGCGGTAGAAGAGTCGTTCGATTTATAAAATAGACAAATAAACCCCAGAAGATAAACTGGAATTAATATTAAATGCTCATAAATTAGACTAAATTTTAAGTCGGCAGTAGTACATTGCCTTCGTAATGCCGATTAAAATTTGTCAATTTGTGAGCATTTTTATTAGTTTTTATGTTAAATTAGTTTATTGTCTACTGTTCTTCTGTTTCCATTTTAGCTAGAAGCTTTTGTAAAATTATGGTTGATGAATTTAAAGTTGATTGTGTAATGAAGTTATTGGAGGTGTATAAAATAGAATGAATACTGAAATTAGAGGAGTGAATATTATTTTGCGTGAGCCAAAAATAGAAGATGCAAAATTCTTCGCTTATTGGTATAATCACCCATTGATAATGTTTCAATGTGGTTTTACGGAGCTTACTGATGAAGAAATTGAGAAAAAGAGAATTACAAGCAATCGTAAAATGAGAGACTCAGTTTGGTACACAATTACAGATTTAAATGGCAATATAGTAGGTGAAACGGGATTGTTGCGAATGTGGACCGCATGGAATTGTACAGATCTTTCAATCATTATTCCTGATCCTGAAATGCAGCAGAAAGGATATGGAACGGAAGCTATTAGTATGATGCTGAACCTTGCTTTTAATCAGTATCAAATGAATCGAGTTGCAATTGGTGTTGTGGGTCTCAACACTAATGCATTGAAATTCTATAGAAAGATTGGATTTAAGCAAGAAGGTATTCAGGAGCAAGGATACTATCATAACAATGAGTACAGTGATTTTATAATGATGAGAATTCTTCGTAATGAATGGCTCATTAAAATGAATATAGGTAGAGATACCAATACGGAAGAAAGATAATACAATATATTCGAAATGGAGATGAAATTGACTACAAAAATGGATTTAATAAAAAGTAATAACGAATATAATCAGTTTGTAATAGAACTAAAATATAAGATAAAACAATCTCAATTAAAAGCTGCAGTTAAGGTTAATTATGAACTATTAGACTTGTATTGGGAATTGGGTTCTAAAATTGTTGAAATGCAAAAAGAATATAGTTGGGGAGATTCTTTTTTGAAGGAGTTGTCTAAAGATTTGAAAAAGGAATTCCCTAATATGAAAGGTTTTTCTGTTACTAATTTAAAGTATATTAGACAATTTTATAAATTTTATTCAAAAAGCCTACATCCTGTAGACCAAATAGGAAATCTCGTAAAACAAATACCTTGGGGGCATAATCAAAGAATTATAAATAAGTGTGATAATGTAGATGAGGCTTTATTCTATGTCTCAAAAACTATTGAAAATGGTTGGAGCAGCACAGTTCTTGAATGTCAAATAGAATCGGATCTTTAATGATTTTTGATGAGGAGTTTTTTGTGCAGGTGATCAATTCCTGCGGCTCCAAGTGGTGCGGTGATAAGGATGGATAGCACAGCAAGGGTAACGGCTAGTTTTCCGCAGCCTAACCCCATTGAGAGAGGGATCGCCCCGATTGCAGCTTGCACGGTAGCTTTTGGAGAGTAGGCAATCATGCAAAACAAACGCTCTTTTAGATTCAGTGGTGTTTTGATGAGGGATAGGAAAATTCCCAGCATGCGGAATGCCAGTGCACCAAAGATAAGTAGTACTGCTGGGAGTCCAGCGGCAAGGGCGTAGTTTAAATCGACGGTCGCACCGACTAGTACAAATAAGAATATTTCTGCGCCAAGCCAAAGTTTATTGTATTTTACAGACAGGCGAGCAGCTCTTGTAGAATCCTTCTGTTTGATGATAATACCCATACTCATGATGGCGATAAGCCCTGAAATAGGCACATAGGGTTCGAGGACGCGTTCGACTTCAAGGAATAGAAAGGAGATACTGATTAAAATTAAAACTTTTAGCGTATCTCTTACAGACCATTTTTTGAAACTTTTGATAAGCAGAAAACCTACCACAAGCCCAAGAAATATTCCTAGTATGATTGCTATTGGTATTTTAACAAAGCTCATAGCGTCGATAACCCCAGTTGTACTAAGAGATAGAAGGGATGTGAATACAACAATAACAAAGACGTCGTCGACAGTAGCGCCCGCTAAAATCATCTGAGGGACGCTTTTTTTTGTTCCGTAACCATCTTCCATAAGGGTAATCATTCGGGGAACGACGACAGCAGGAGAGACCGCAGCGATAATGCTTCCAATGATTGCCGCGTCTAGTACCGAAATTCCTAAAAGTGCAGGTGCTAAAAGAATAGTACCGCCGATTTCGATGCAGGCAGGAATAAAACACATTAAAAATGCTGGGCGTCCCACTTTTTTGAGGTCGTATACATCAAGCGAAAGACCTGCCCTTGTAAGGATGATGACGAGGGCGATTTTTCGGATATCGCCTGAAATATAAAGTATTTTTTCGTCAAGTAAATTTAGCGCGTAAGGGCTAAGAGCGATTCCGACAAGTACCATGCCGATGAGGCGTGGAAGTTTAAGTTTTGAAAAAAACGCACCAGCGCCAAGACCCAGTAGTAGAATTAATGCAATGCTTTTTAGCATGTTCCTCCTTTAGTATTTAACTGTTATAATCCATTAACACTGTTTTTAATTTAAAAATTAGGGTTACTTGTAATTTTTAAAGACTAATCTCAAATAAGATTTAGCATTCTTTTCAAATTTCTAAAAGCAATTTTTCGACTAGGGCTTCGCTCGCTACGCTCCCTGCAGAATCGTCTCAAAATTCTTTTAGAAATTTGTTTTACATAAGTATAATTGAGAATAGTTTAAAACAAAACAGCACAACAGATAAATTTTACTATATATTAATTGAGGGTACAAGTGCTGTGCTATTTTAATCTTATTTTAATCATTCATTTCGTTAAGCTGTGATAAAATAGGTTGTGAGCAGAGAATTATTAGTTCATTTGAGGAGGAAGCATGATTTGTCCTTATTGCAAATCTGAGATGTATGAGGGTGTTGTGTATGGTGATAGGTATCGATTGAAGTGGATACCGAAAGACAAAGACAAAGGGCCGTTTTTACAGTGTTTCTCTAAGGGGGGGATTGTGCTAGAAGAAACTCTTGCTGGAGTGGTGATGTATTACTGTGAAAAAGATGGTGTATTTCTCATAAAACGAGAAAAAGTTGATGAGAGTAATAACGAAAGCGTAAAATTGTAATTTATAGGAGGATGTGCTAGTATTTTTAATATGAGAGTGATACCTAATATTTGGCGTAAGAAAATTCGCCCTTTGGGTTTGATGTTGTTGGTACTTACCGTGGTAGCGAATGTTTTATTTTGCAGTCTGCCACTTTTTGCTAATCCTGAAGAAGAACAGATTATTCCTGAACCAGAAGTGTTTGGAGACTATTATTTGTTGATGTATGAGGACACGGATCAGGTTCTTTTGGAGCATAACGCCAACGAACGAGTGTATCCTGCGTCTACGACGAAGATTATGACGGCGATTATTGTGCTTGAAAATGTCAGTAATTTGGATGAGATCGTGAACGTGGATTCAGAGTCTCCCTTTGTGGGCGGTTCGGTTATATATATTGATGTCAACGAGAAAATTTCAGTTCGCAATCTGCTCCATGCGTTACTGATTGCGTCGGGAAATGATGCGGCATCCGCTCTTGCTGTACATGTGGCAGGTAGTACAGAAAAGTTTGCAGAAATGATGAATACCAAGGCGAAAGAACTTGGCTGTACTGGAACAAATTTTGTCAATCCCCATGGACTTCATGACCCAAATCATTATACAACACTTATGGATTTGTATCTTATTGCGAAAGAGGCGATGAAAAACGATGTGTTCCGAAGTATTGTTTCAAAAGGTACTTATGATATTCCACCTACCAATAAGCAAACAGAGACCAGACACCTCTATAGTACAAACGCCTTGATTGATGGCGGAACGGGGTGCAATGACTTAATTGTTGACCTATATGGAAATAATGTGACTGCGTGTTATCCCTATGCACTTGGGATTAAAACGGGCTATACCGACGAAGCTGGCAAGTGTCTTGTTTCTGCGGCGAAAGCAGGAGACAGTACGGTGTATTCCATTGTGATGCACTCCGATTTAGAGCACGTCTTTCAAGATAGTGCTAGACTACTTGAATATGGATTGTTTGGATTCAAGCAATATGAAGTGTTGCCTAAGGATGAATTGGTGAAAAGTGTTGATTTAGGGGATGAATCTCATAATATTTTAAAGTTGGTTACGGATATGCCGCTTACCGCGATGCTTAAGAGTGAGCCAAATCCAGAAGAGGTCAAATTAAAGGTGACAACTGATGAATTTTCTTTACCAATTAAGGCAGGGGTTAAACTGGGGATGGTAGAAGCGTTTTATGGCACGCGGTCAATAGGTAAAGTATCCATATCTTCTAGTGTCGATATTACGGGAAAACCTCTTTTAGATGATCAGATTTTTACGGAGAAACGTCCGATTAAAATTAATTACAAGAGATGGATTATTAGGGTATTGTCGGTATTTTTTCTCTTTGTGTTTATTACGATTTTCGCCTATATTATTGGTGTTCATCCCAATTCAAAACGAAGAAGATAGAGTTCATATTAATCTCAAGTAAATTTAAGAGTGGTATAAAATGTTAAAAAAGGGTAGAAGGGATTTAGAGAATTTTTCATTGGCACCATGACCCAGTGCATTCCAAATTCTCTAAATCCCTTCTGCCCTCTTCAAAGAAATAATAAATGCTTTACGCAGAAGGGTAAGTTAGAATCTAACATTAGGAGTCTTCAGATTTTATTTTCCTTATTGTTTTTCGTTTTGCGTAAAGAATAGAAAGTGGCATAACAATTAAAATAACTGCTATGAACGACAGAGCGCTCTTGTATATAATGCCGATGTGCGCTTGGCGTCGGAATATAAATTCCACCATCAATAGTGCGAGCGGATGGCTTAAATAAATGTAGTATGAGCCTGAATTGATTTTTAATAAGAGACTTTTAATAGTTCTTTTTTGAGGCTTTTTGCTAGTAATGGTATTTGCTTTTTGTATTGTCATTGAAACAAAATAATAGAATAAAATTCCGATAATGCCGGTTATTACAAATTTGCTTTTTGTGATGATGAGAGCAGGAGTTTCGTGTAATTGATATATTTGATACATATAATAACAATTTATTGTACTTATTGCGATGTATAATGTGCTCAAAGTGAATTTAGCCTTGATGATGGCATTTTCAAACGATTTAAAATGTTTACTTGCGTATGTTCCCATAAAGAAAAAGATGAAGTATGTTAGAAAAATTCTGTCAGCGTATAATGGGCGATACGAAGATAGTGCAAAGGTTATAATTAAAGCCAATGGCAGGACTATTTTGTAGCTATATTTTTTTGTTGTCCATAGAATGAAGGGAAACAAAAGGTAGAATTGCATAATAATCGCTACAAAGTAGAGGTGATACATATGTGTCCCTAGTATCAATCCTTTTATGTAACTTGTTATTAGTAGCGTGAGGGTGATAAGATTTCCTGTCACCAGAAGGTGAAGTTCGCCGTTTATCTTTAGATTGATGAAGAAGTACAGAGTCGCCCATGCGAGATAGGGGAACAGGATTTTCGAAAAACGCCTTTTGAGGAAATTTCCATAGTTGAGTTTTGTTTTTTGATATTTATAAAAAAGAAGAAATCCGCTGGCGAATATAAACATCGGAACTGCACAGGCGGAGAACTGGTTTAGAATATCAAAAATAATAAAAAAGAAGCGATTGTTGCTTTCGACAACAGGAGTTGCAGAAATGTGTATAAAGACAACTAAAAACACACTGATTGCTTTAAAGATGGATATATTGTCGAAATTATAATTTCTATTGTTTTTCAAGGAAAACTCCCAATTTTTTATTTTATTCAGAGGACTTGTAAAAATTAAATATTTACCTAGTATATGCTACGCAAAATAAAATTTTTGTAAGACCGCTATTATTATAGCATAGTCGATCTTGGGTGTTATTTGCTGTGAAAATGTGATTACTAAAAAGTTTTGATATATAGTTTATTTTTTGTACAATTTATACTAATCTTATTTTAAATCTTCTAACATTCTAATTTTTATAATTTATACTAAACTCAGTTTAATTTGCATATAATAATCGGATTTTTTTGGAGTTTTTAAGCAAACACAACGATGTGGCTTAATTTGAGATTAGTATTAAATAGTTATATGCTTTAGGTTAGAATAGTTAGAATACCCTATTTGAAATTAGTATTAATTTCTCTATTGATTTATTTATAAAATTTTTTTATATTGCTGAGTCTTTCTGGTTAATTTAAAAAATTTACGAGTTTTTTATAAGTTCATGCTGCTTTTTCTTGAATAAGTAGTCTAATTTTTATATACTTACTATAAGTGTATGAATAGACGATTCCTAAAATTGCCAAAATGCGCTGAAACAAAAAGAGTATGTCAATATGAAAGTATGTGGATACGAAAATTAGTTTGATTAGAAGCGGATTTTGTGGTGATTTCCATTAGGAAGAGTGTTTTCGCATTGGAATTATAAGGAGTTTGGTGTGATTAGAAAAAAGTTGATTTTGTTTTCGGTTGTAGTCGATATTGTCATTCTTGCGATAATTGGTGGATATTATTTTTATAGTGTTAATCAAGCGGAAGAAGAAAAAAGTAGGATTGAAGAGACGCTCAATAAAGAGTCTTTTGAAGATGTTGAGTATGCGATTAATACGTTGTCCGATAACCTTTCGAATTATATTGTTGCACTTGAAAACAAAATGGATGATGCCATGCTTAATGCTGCGCTTGTGATTAAAGAATTGGATAGAGAAAAAGAAGAGGTGTCACTGAAGGACTTAGAACGGTTGAGAACGGAAACGGGAATGACCGATTTTTATTTTACAAATCCCGAGGGTGATTTTGTTTTATCTACTGAAAAAGCGGCGATTGGTGTCAATCTTTTTGAAATATGGGATGGTTATCGAATGTTGATGACAGGGGAAGCCAGTGTTTTGCCTTCTTCTTTAAAAATCAAAGTGGAGACAGGGGAAATCTTCAAATTTACAGCAATACCGCGTGCGGATAAAAAAGGAATTGCTCAGAGTGCACTTAATGCTTCTGAATTTGAGGGTTTAGTTGCAGATTTTATTAAATCGAATCCAAATATTAATTATATTTTGATTACAGCAGCGTCAGATGGTTTGGTTTTGACCTCTAACACAAAGGACGGAGTTGTTGCTCCAGTGAAAAAAGCCGACAAAATAGCTAGTGGAAATCCTTTGTTTGAGGGTTTTCAGCAAGCGATTAACGATAAGCAAAAAGTGGTTGATTTAGATAAAGAGCTTTCGTTGGTATATATTCCAATTGAGAAATTTGGTGGTGTGGAGTATGTCGTTTGTATGCAACTTAATTCGGCGCCGTATTTTAGTCAAACAAATGTGGCTATTCAAAATTTTGAAAAATTAAATGCGGATGCTATTTCTGGAAAGATGAGTGCTGCAATACTTGGACTTGTGGTGATTATCATTATTATTACGTTGTTTGTTCTATTTATTTCAAGATTGCTTCTTACAAAAATTAATGACTTATCTTTTAGAATGAATAATATTGCCACAGGTGAGGGTGATTTAACCCAGCGACTTCCAGTAAAACGTCAAGATGAAATTGGAAAACTTACCCAGTCATTTAACTTGTTTATTGAAAAAATCCACAACACAATAAAAGACGTTTCTGCGGTTACAGACCTTGTGAATGTTTCTTCTCATGAAGTTTCTGAACATTTATCAGGCAACAAAAGCACGGTGAATCAGGTAAGTGTAGCAATGGAGTCGGTTTCAAGAAATCTTTCGGATCAGTCAGAGAGTTTAGAAAAGGAAGTGCAAAATACGAATGTACTTGCCAATGAGATAGAAGATATAAGAAAGGATATTAATACCACAAAAGAGCAGGCAATGAAAGTTTTACAAGCTGAAAAAGAAGGAAAGATAGAACTTTCAGACCTTAGAGATAAGAACGAAGAAGCCAATCAGGCAACAGAACAAATTGGGAATATTGTTGGTTCTTTGGGTGAGAAAATATCGGATATTTCGTCAGCGCTTGAGGGTATTAACGCTATAGCGGAACAGACCAACCTGCTTGCTCTAAACGCTTCAATTGAGGCGGCACGTGCTGGAGAATCGGGTAGAGGATTTACCGTTGTTGCAGAGCAAATTAGAAAACTTGCGGAAGAATCTGCGGATTTAACAAAAGAAATCAATCAAATTATTATTGGAATTAAGTCTGAAAATGCAGCTAGTGATAAGGCGATGGAAAATCTTAGCGCGATATCCAAAGAGCAATTTTTGGCACTCCAGAGTATGGGCGATACTTTCGATAAGATAGCGGTTGAAGTGGAAAGTGTGTCTATCCAAATTGATAAAATAAATGGCTCTATTGAAGTAATTGATGATATTAAAAACTCAACCATTGTTGCACTTCAAGGAATATCAGAAATATCAACAGATAATGCGAGTGCTTCAGAAGAAGTATCTGCACTTACCCATGAACAAGTTTCATCCATTAATCAAATAGAGAGCTTGGCTGATGAACTCAGTGCTACTTCTGATGAGCTTAAAAAAGGCATTGAAAGTTTTAAAATTTAGCATTCGTGTTTAAGGAGGTTGTTGGAAATTCTTTCCGTCAAAAGTTGAAATACTGTAAACACGAGGAGTTGATACAGAATTTTTGAGGAGGAATTACTAGATACCTTTAAGTAACATAGTATTATATTAAAATGTTAAGGAGGAACCGGTGGATAAATTTGTCTACAGTTTCGAAGAAGGAAACAAGGATCAGCGCCCTTTACTTGGTGGAAAAGGGGCGAATCTGGCGGAGATGACATCGCTTTCTCTCCCTGTGCCAGAAGGTTTTACAATCACAACAGATGCTTGTCGTAAGTATTATCAAAACGATAAAGCGCTGTGGGATGAGTTGATTGAAGAGATTAAAGACGGTATCAAAGGGATTGAAACAAAACGCAACAAGAAGTTCGCTGCAAAGAATGACCCTCTTTTGGTATCTGTGCGAAGTGGTGCAGCTGTATCAATGCCCGGTATGATGGATACGGTTTTGAATTTGGGGTTGAACGACGAATCTGTTGAGGGACTGGCTGAAGCGACTGGAAATGCACGTTTTGCTTATGACTCTTACCGACGATTTATCCAGATGTTTTCCGATGTTGCAGTTGGTATACCGAGAGTGCTTTTTGAAGACCATTTGAGCAATGTTAAGGAAAAGAACGGGATAGAGCTTGATAAGGATTTGTCGGAAGATTTATTGCGTGAACTTATCAAAGACTACAAGGCAATTTATCGAATGGAAATGAGTCAGGATTTCCCAGAAGACCCGATGGATCAGCTGCTGATTGCGGTAGAGGCAGTTTTTAAGTCTTGGTATAACGAGCGTGCACGTCTTTACCGAAATTTAAATGGTATACCACATGATTTGGGGACAGCGGTAAATGTTCAGTCCATGGTATTTGGTAATAAGGGTGATCAATCTGGTACTGGTGTTGCATTCACGAGAAATCCATCGACAGGAGAACGCAAGGTTTTTGGTGAGTTCCTCATGAATGCACAAGGTGAGGATGTTGTCGCCGGTATTCGAAAGCCCGAGTCTATTGAAACTTTGAAGGATATTCTTCCACATTGTTATGATCAGTTTGTAGAGATTGCAGATAAATTAGAAAATCATTATAGAGATGCACAGGATATAGAATTTACGATTGAAGATGGAAATTTATATTTATTGCAGACACGTTCCGCGAAGAGAACAGCATATAGCGGTGTTGTGATAGCGACAGACCTTTATCATGAAGGGTTGATCACAAAAGAAGAGGCGCTATTAAAAGTGCCAGCTGGGCAATTGGATCAGCTGCTTCACGCTGTGTTTGAAAAAGAATCTTTAGAGAATGCAGAAAAAATTGCGGAAGGACTTCCAGCTTCTCCAGGTGCTGCCACTGGCGAAATTTACTTTAGTGCAGAAAGCGCGTTCTGGGCTAGGGAAATTGGTAAAAAAGTTATTTTGGTTCGAAAAGAAACTTCTCCAGAGGATTTGAAAGGGATGCACTCTTCGGAGGGTATTTTGACATCAACAGGTGGAATGACCTCTCATGCTGCGGTTGTTGCTCGAAGTATGGGTAAATGTTGTGTTGCAGGGTGTGCGGATATCCGAATTGATGAAACGAAAAAAACAATGTGGGCTGCTGGACAGAAATTCAAGGAGGGCGATTATATTTCGCTTGACGGTTCAACAGGCTTTGTCTATGCGGGAGAAATTAAAAAGACCTCTGCCGATCAGCTTTCTGGAAAATTCAAAGAGTTCATGCAGTGGGCTGATGAAGTTAGAACAATAGGTGTATACGCCAATGCGGACACTGAAAAAGACGCGAAAGTAGCGATTGAGTTTAACGCTGGGGGTATTGGACTGTGTAGAACAGAGCATATGTTCTTTGAGGCAGATCGGATTGAAGCGGTTCGTGAAATGATTCTTTCAAATACAACGGAAGAGCGTGAGAGAGCCCTTGATAAACTGCTTCCAATGCAGCGCGGTGACTTCTATAAAATTTTCCAAGTAATGGAGGGTAGACCGGTTACCATAAGGCTTCTCGACCCACCACTACATGAATTTTTGCCAAAAGAAGATGAGGATATTGAGGTGCTTTCTAAGCAAATGAATATTGGGTTTAATGAAATTAAATCACGTGTGGAGTCCCTTACAGAGTTTAACCCAATGCTTGGTCACAGAGGGTGTCGACTTGCTGTGACATACCCTGAAATTGCTAGGATGCAAGTAAGGGCGATTATTGAGGCAGCACTTGATAGCAAAAAAGAGTGTGGTGCGGTGTTCCCAGAGATTATGATACCGCTTGTAGGACATAATACGGAGCTTAAGTATATTAAGCAGCATATTATTGATGAAGTAGAAAAAGTGTTTGAAGAGCGCGGTGAAAAGCTGGAGTATCTTGTTGGTACGATGATAGAGGTTCCGCGTGCTGCACTTACTGCTGGAGAGATTGCGGCAGATGCAGAGTTCTTTAGTTTTGGTACCAATGACCTTACACAGATGACTTTTGGATTCTCACGCGATGACAGTGGAAAGTTTTTAAAAGATTATTATGATAAGAATATTTTTGAGAGTGACCCATTCCAAAGTATTGATCAAGTGGGTATC
>PDWI01004430.1_pt1 | contig 18848 bp, 20 predicted proteins | sample 1430891 | NCBI WGS metagenome assembly PDWI01 (sample SAMN01162508, study PRJNA174530) | Oral metagenome, whole genome shotgun sequencing project. | biome: Marine environment; feature: Marine mammal; material: Swab sample of the gingival sulcus; isolation source: swab sample of gingival sulcus...
AATAAAACCTATAACATACAAGTAAAACAAAAATGAAATATATCAGTAAAAACATCTTTAAAGATTCTATTATACTGATAGATGACAGATCTAAGAATCTTTTTTCTCTTTCATTCAAGTTTACATCTGGATTTTTATATATATGTATAAATTTTATAAAAGCCCGTAAAAAAAATAAAAAGGCAAGTAAATTAACTATAAATAAAATAACTGTAACGCCAAAAACATTTTCTCTTACTGGCTTAGCGAGTTGATTATACTTATTAAATTGAATATAAAATTGCAAAGCAACGCTTATTAAAACAATAAAATTTGTTAAAGACGCTCTTAATGCTTTGGTTTTCATATTGTCTCCTTTTTTAAACCCAGAGAAGAAAACATATACTGCTCTCCTCTGGATTTACGAAATTTATTCAATTAGATTTACGAAATTTATTCAATAATACCTGAACTTAAAATGGGTTTTACTTTTGTGATTTTGTAATAAGCCACTCCTGGAATTTCACAAGTATATTCATTAAAATATACTTTATATTTGTTGTATTTATGACCATAGCCATAAATACCATTAGAAATATTTTGGATACAAACTTGAGCAACGTTTTCTCCTGCTGGAACTGCTTCAGCAAGAGGTGTAACAAAATATGTTGCCGCCAATTGACACACACTAAACAACACCTCTCCATAAAATGATGCATTTGTGTATTTATAATATTCATTTTTTAATTTATAGTAAGAATATCTTTTTCTAAAACTCCTGTTTAAATGAAAAAAGTGACTAGGACCACCACCAGCTCTTGTTCCCTCTCCATCAGTTATTTTAGCATTATCTAGTGGTCTTGTATCTCCAGTATCGGCAAACACATTAAGACCCATTCCCAAAACCATAGATAATACTAATATTATAGATAATAACTTTTTCATTTTCAACTCCTCCTAAATTTAATTTAACAAAAATCACACATAACTACTAACTACAAAAACACCCAAATAACTTTTTTACTTTGACAACGCCTTGACTTTCTCCGGCACTGAGTCTTGATAATAAATAAGACTAAAGCGTGTTGATGCTGTTTGAGCTACTACTAATGCCATAAAAGCAACCGCTGTTCCAGCATATTTACGAACAACATTCATGATTTTCATTCCTTTCACCTCCTCTCATAATACCCCCTATGATTAATGAGATGGATGCTGTAACAGCACCCATCATGTTGCTAATTGTAATGATACTTTTTATTCCAAAAATTAAAGCTAATATCAAACATAGTCCAACAATAACAATTCCAGCTATATAGCTTTTCTTTTTTGCAATCAAATACGCTTCCCAAACTAGTTCTTTATTCTTATGATCTACTGGTGCAAATCGAAAAACACTAAAGAGAATCAAAACTAAAAAAAATAAAAATATATAAATAGACATATAATTCTTTAAAAGATTAATCATTACAATGTTTATTATGAATACCAAAACTGTTAAAAAGCTACACTTTATTGGAGAGCTTGCATGATAACCTCCTGATATACCTCTGATTGGTAGCATTCCACACAGCCATAAAATTGTATGTGTCCAAGAATTTGTAATATATGCAATTAAAAATATCACTACTAACATTGAAATATTTATCAAAATCTGCTCTATCCCATATTGATATATTTCTTGCTCATCTTCGTCAATTATATTATCGTTTACTAAAAAAGATGTTATTGTTCCTGCAAATCGTTTTATCATTTAAACACCTCCAACAATTCGCATTTACTCTAACATCTTTTTTTTAATTTTCAATAAAAAATGGACGAAACACTACTGAAAAAGGACTAAATCCTATTTTTATTGATTTTCTTGATAATTAGTCTATCTTTTTATCTGGTATTACCAACTTGATTACAAATTCATCTTCATTCATTTCTAAGTCCAAAACACCATTGTACTTTTTTATCGTAGCTTCAATATTATCTAATCCCATCCCATTTTCATTACTTCTTCTAAAAGATTTAGATGATATAAATTTCCCGTTTTTCTCGTGAATAGTCATTATATTATATGAGTTTTTAACTTCAATTAAAATTATACCTCGTTTGTATTTCATTTTAAAATCAATATATTTAGAACCCCCATCATCAATTCGTTGACATGCTTCAATCGCATTTGTCAATACATTCCCAAGAATAACACATAAGTCTAAATCATTAATATTAAAGCTTTTCGGTATCATCAAATCAACACTTGTTTGAATCCCACACTCATTTGCTTTAGCTTTTCTATTATTAATTATTGCATCCACAGTAATATTCTCGGAAAATATTCCTCGTCTTTCGAAATTGAGTTCACTACTTAATTTCGCCATATAGTTTTTCGCCTCATCAACTTTATTTTTTTCTAAATATCCATCAATTATTACCAAATGACTTAACATATCATGTCTTATCTTTTTGACTTGTTTATATCCAATTATAATATTGTCGTACTGATGTTGCTGAAGTAATAACTGTTTTTCTCTAAACCTAATAATATTGTTTTCATCAATTTGCGCAACAATACTATCAAGTAAATAGAAAGCAATTAAATTAATATATATAATTGCTAAACAAGCAAAAACTGCACTATTGCTAAATGAATTATTAACTACTGGTTCATAAACAACTAAAATCGCTAATACTATACTAATAACTGGTATTGAAATAATCAATAACCATGATGACAACGAGACAGCTGATGCATTTCTTCTTCTGAATCTAATAACTATTTCCACCAATAGGATTAATAATATTTTTGAGACAACCCCACCTAGGAACAAATGCATCACATTTTCTCTAACGCCTTGTATGCTCGCATCAAAAACAAGTCCAAAAATTGTAGCCGTCATTAGTTCTGTTATCATTGAAAATACAATAAAAAAGATCGCAACAACTAATTTGATATGTTTTTTTCCTACATATAATAATTCACCTATGCTATAGTATAGAATTGTTCCTATAATCATGTTTGATAAAAAATTTTTAAAGTTTATGTTCATAAGAGTTGCTATTACTAATATCATCATCAATATTGATTTTCTATTTACTTCCTTTATTTTCTTCTTTATCAACAAATGATTAAAATACCGTACAACAACAAATATTCCAACGATGTTATTCACAAATAAAACAATATGCAATAAATAGGTCTTTAGCATCACATATCTCCCAACATAAATTTCAGGTATTCTTTCTTGATATTATCCCTATATATCTCACTATATTTAAGTTCTTTACCTGTATCCAAAACAAGTGTTTTAACACCTATCTCTTTAACATGATAAATATTTGCAATATAGTATCTACTTATTCTAATAAAACCATCTTCTCTGAGCTTTCTCTCCACAACGCTAATACTTTCATTGTTTGTATATGTTTCCTTGTTTGTATGAATAATAACCCTATTCCTATTACTTTCGATAAATTGAATTTCTGAAAGTTTTAACACTTTAGTTTTATTTCTAGTTTTAATTAGATAAGTTTTATTCCTTCTAACTTGCAATTCCTTAATAGCTTTGTTAATGACCCTAGAAAATTTCACTTTATCAACTGGCTTCATAATAAAATCATAGGCATCAATGCTATACCCTTCAACTGCGTATTCCATAATCGAAGTTATAATAATAATCAAACAAGTCTTATCATATTTTCTTATAATTTCAGCAGTTTGAATACCATCAAGTTTATCCAACTTCATATCTAGTAATATAACACCATACCTATCACCTAATTCATACGACTGAATCAATTTTTCTCCAGAATCAAACTTACAAAGATTAATTGCTTCTTTTAAATCAATTTCAAAAAGTAACGACTCAAGTAGTTCTTGTTGAATAACATCATCTTCACAGATTGCAATTTCTAACATAGTTTCTCCTCTATTGTTATTTTTAGAATAATTTTATTTATGTATTATTTTTATGATTATAACACAACACTAAAAAAATCATACTATCTTAAACCTTAATTTGAATATCAAGTACTTAAATGTTTATACCTAGATAAAAACAAGGTTTTTTTATTTTTAAAACCATAGAAAACCTATCCAATAAAAAGCGAAGGCTTGAGATAATAAAAAACACCATCTGGGTTATTAATAAATAAGATTGTCTCTAGAATATTAGAACTGAAAGAAATACCTATTCCTATACAATTAATTCCATTATTTAATATAAGGCCTGTATTGGACACGTGAGTTCCTTTGCGCTTATGCCCCCTATAAGGGAAATAGATACAACAAAACATTTTAAATACTTGTTAATAAGCCGAGCCAAATAAAATTGATAAATCAATATAAAGAAAATAGCTATTAAATAAAAAATCTCAAAAAAACATTTTAGGAACTTATTTATTCGAAGCAGACAAGACTATTTATTTTTTATAACTTCAATTTCCTTTTTAAAACGATTATTAGAATGGTTTTCACCAAAAACAAATTTGAAATCACATTTTTCAGCACCTAAACCCAGCGTGCTAACTCTTTCCATATGCATTTTTTTTAAATCACCAAACAGAATCCAATCGCCTCCACAAAACACTTTACATATTTCCGGGTAGTTAAAGAAGTCACAGGTTTCTTTCCAAAGGCATTTTGTAATATCTATAACTAGTTCATCTTTGTCATCCTTTACAAATTTATGGTCCCATATACCAGGTACCGCCATTTGTTTTCTAAATATTTTGGAAAACATTTTTCTGAAATTGGGGAATCGACTAAATATTTTGATAAATTTATTCATTTTACGCGCGCTCTCATTAGACCATTTTTTAGTAAGTGCAAATGCCTTTTCTTGTGGAACACCTAAATCCAAAAATGTTCTATATTTTGCAAGTAGAGAAATAATCAGCTTTTTTTGTATTTTTTGTTGTTCATCCGTCCACATATCAGTGCTTACAGTAATACGCATTTCCGATAGATTCTTCTTGTATTCATCATCTAATTTTTCGAGCAAAGCAGGGGCAAGTCTTCCCTATAAAATTTTTTTAATTTCATATTGTCCCCTTTTTTAAACCCAGAGAAGAAAACACATAGGTCTCTCCTCTGGGTTTGAAAATACACTACATATGATTAACTAACCATTTACTCGCTTCCTAAGCTCCATCCTTTAGATAAGAATTTAGGAGAAAAAAATCAGTTCCCCATTTGTTTTGCAACTTCTTCTGCAAAGTTCTCTTCTTTTTTCTCTATGCCTTCGCCCACTTCGTAACGAACCATCTTTGCTACAACTATGTCAGAGCCCAATTCCTTAGCCTTGTTTGCAATCAAAGCTTTTACGGTTAGGTCGCCGTCTTTTACAAAGTCTTGCTCTAGTAGGCAAGTCTCTTTGAACTGCTTTTTAAGTCTTCCAGCAACCATCTTTTCTGCTATGTTTTCAGGCTTTCCTTCGTTGAGAGCTTGTTGCATAAGGATTTTCTTTTCGCTTTCGATGTATTCTTCGTCTACACTCTCAGTTGAGATAAACTTAGGATTCATAGAAGCTATTTGCATTGCGATGTCTTTTCCTAGCGCAGATAGACCAGCTTTATCAGCTCCACTTTCCAGTGCAACCAGTACAGCAATCTTTCCACCACCATGTAGATATCCAGAAATAACGCCGTTAGATACTGAAAGCTTTTCAATTCTGCGAAGTGACATATTTTCCCCAATTTTAGCTATAAGAGTTCCAAGTGCTGTTTCAACGTTTTCTTCGTCACTGTACTTAGCTTGTTTGAAGTCTTCTACATCTTTGAAATCGCCAGCTAAAACCAAGTCTGCCAGTTTAGCAACAAAAGACTTGAATTCTTCGTTCTTTGCTACGAAGTCAGTTTCAGAGTTAACCTCTACTACTGCACCGCTCTTGCCATCTTCTGATATACTGAATGCTGAAATACCTTCTGCAGTAACTCTGCCAGACTTTTTCTCATTTTTTAGTAATCCCTGCTCTCTTAAAAGCTTAACTGCAGCTTGGATATCGCCATCTGTTTCGGTTAGAGCTTTTTTACAATCAAGCATACCTGCAGAAGTTATCTCCCGTAGTTCTTTTACCATTTTAGCTGTTATAGCCATACAAATCCTCCTATATTAAATATAATAAACCGTTGTTTTATACTATTCAGTTTCAGTGTCCTAAAATTCCTCATCTTCAACTTGTTCTTCAACTTCTTCATCTTCTTGGACACCTTGTTTTCCAGCTAGTACTGCATCTGCGATTGTAGAAGTTATAAGTTTTATTGCCCTTATAGCGTCGTCATTTCCAGGGATAACTATATCTACGTTGTCAGGATCACAGTTTGTGTCAACCAAAGCTATTACAGGAATGCCTAGTTTATTAGCTTCTTTTATAGCTGTAATCTCTTTTCTAACATCGACAACTACCATAGCTTCTGGAAGTCTCTTCATTTCTCTGATTCCGCCTAAGAACTTTTCAAGCTTTTCTTTTCTTTTTAGAAGTTGTAGAACTTCTTTTTTAGGAAGCTGGTCAAAAGTGCCATCTGCTTCTTGTTTTTCTATATCATAAAGAGCATTTATACTTTGTTTGATAGTAGAGAAGTTTGTCAACATTCCACCTAGCCATCTCTGTGCTACGTAAAACTGACCTACTCTTTTTGCTTCTTTTTCGATAGCATCTTGTGCTTGTTTTTTAGTTCCTACAAATAGTATTGAGCCACCATTAGCTACTATATCACTAACCATTTGGTAGGCTTTCTCAATTTGCTTCTGTGTTTGCTGAAGATCTACGATATAAATACCGTTTCTCTCAGTGAAGATATACTTCTTCATTTTAGGGTTCCACTTCCTAGTTTGGTGACCAAAGTGAACGCCCGCTTCCAATAAATCTTTCATCGATACCACTGACATATTACACCTCCGAGTTTTTCTTCCGCAACTTCTCATTTCCGCGAGTCAACCATACGGCACCCGTTCGCAGATTAAAGCGCGTGCTTAATTTTACCTAGAACCATATAAAATGGCACATCAAAAAACGAGGAACATATTGTTCCAGCTGAATGAGTATAACACATTAAAGGTCTTATTTTCAAGATATAAATTAATGAATCCAAGAAATTTTTTGAGTAGTTTTGTTCATATCTCCAACAGCCATTCTAGCTTGACTAGCATCTAATAATTCTACTTCTACAGAATAATTTTTATATAGGTCTCCCAATTTATCTTTTTCAGGAGAATCATAACCTTTTAAAAGGTTTAAATTTTTGAGAAGAGATTCACATATTTCCTTGCCCCTCTTGAGGCTCGTTCCCTCTGCAACCTCTACAGTCAATATAATAGAATTCCCTTTGACCTTTATATTGTATTTTTTTAATTCAAACTCAGATTTAGCCCAGTCTCTGAGATCAGATAAGTCTTTTTCATTTATTTCTGGGACTTCTTCTTTAGAATCTTTTTCTGATTTTTTTTCACTTTCATCCTCTAGTTCTCCAGAATTTTGTAAATCAGATATACTGGGAACCTTGGTGAAATCCCACCACTGAGAAGGAGGCATCTGTATAGCTCCAAATAGGGATAAGGATATAGACAATATTAAAAGAATGACCTTTAGCTTTATACTTAATTGTTTCTGTAAGTCTTTTATAATTTCTACTACAAAAAATAAAGAAAATAGTGCAAATACTAAAAAGAATAATTTCCATAGCTTATCGGGTAAGGAAATCAAGACCCCAAATAAAGCAGCAATAAAAAAAATGACGTAAGTAAACTTCCCACTAGAGAATGATAATTTATATTTGTTTTCTGGATTTAAAGTTTGGGGTTTAGCACGGTCTTCCGCCTTTTTCAATAAATCTGCAAAAAACGCGGCTTTCCCAGTTATCTCTTCTTCCTTAAGTTTTTTTAGAGCTATATTTGCAAGGGCTTTAGCTTCCTCATACTTAGCCTTATGCATGTATATGGTACAAGCCCTTACATATGGAAAATCTGTATTAGGACGATAATCATTTATAACCGAAAGATACGCCCTGAGCGCAGCTTCTGTGTTACCTTTTTTTTCAAAATTTTTTGCTTGGTTCTGCTTTAGATACATTTCATTAAACTTATCGCCAATCATATCCCATCCTCACTACACAAAATCCGTACAACCAATTATATATGTAAAAAAAAGGTTTATTCAAGTTTAAGTTGTATAATGAAATAAATATTTAAGAATTTTTCTCAATTTCCTCTAAATAAGCCTTTATTGTTTTTTCTCTTCCCCTAGAACTAGGCTCGTAGTAAACCCTACCTCTAAGCTTTTCGGGCATATAATCTTGCTTTACATAGGCACCGTTGTAATCATGGGGGTACTTGTAACCGATTGCGTTCCCAAGTTTTTTTGCAGACCTATACGAAGAGTCTCTAAGGTGGACTGGAACAGTTCCAATATCAGCTTTTTTAACATCACTTATGGCGTTTTCTATAGCCAAATAAGCCTTATTTGATTTTAAAGTAGAAGCTAGATAACATGTAGCTTGAGACAAGGCTATCCTAGCTTCTGGCATACCAACAAAGTGAACTGCGTCCTTGGCAGCATTAGCAAGTAAAAGAGCCATTGGGTCTGCATTACCTATGTCCTCACTTGCGGATATCACAAGACGCCTTGCGATAAACATAGGGTCTTCCCCCGCTTCTAGCATCCTAGCTAAATAATGAACTGCCGCCTGGGGATCTGAACCCCTTATGCTCTTTATAAATGCAGATATAACATCATAGTGCATATCCCCAGACTTATCGTAGGACAAGCTGTTAGTTCCCAAGGTCTTATTTAAAATTTCTGCAGTTAATTCTCCACCATTAGAAAAAGTGGTCGCTCCTTCCAATGCATTCAGAGCCTTTCTAGCATCACCTGAGCTATAACGATATAAGATGTCACAAGCCTCTTCTGTAATTCCCGTAAAAGAGGTCTTGATTTCAGGGTCCAAAGAAATTGCATTACTCACAATTTTAGATATGCTTTCATAAGAGAGGGGTTCTAACCTGACTACACTAAGCCTCGATATTAAGGCTGAATTCACTTCAAAATATGGGTTTTCCGTAGTAGCTCCAATTAAGGTTATTACTCCGTTCTCTACATCGGGAAGTAGTGCATCTTGTTGCCTCTTGTTGAATCTGTGAATTTCATCTATAAACACTATGGTCCGCTTGTTGTACGCTAAATTTTCCTTGGCAAAACTTATGGCGCGTTTTATGTCTTCGAGCCCAGACGTGACAGCATTTATCCTGATGTATTTTGACTTTGTTTCACTAGCAATTATCTCCGCTATGCTAGTCTTTCCAGAACCAGGAGGGCCGTAAAGAACGAGGGATCTCAACTTATCTTCAGATATCATCTTGCTAAGCAAAGAACCCTCACCAAGAACATCTTTCTGACCTACAAAGTCAGCCAACTTTCTAGGTTTCATCCTCTGTGCGAGTGGCGTATTATCAAACTTATTTTCTTCGCCTAATATATCATATAGGTCCATCGTTATCTCCCAAATTTCAAATAGGATTCCCTTGCACTATCAACAGAATCCTTGCCGGTTCTGTTTTTTAATGGCGAAAATTCCCTTTCTCTATCAACCTGCAAAACAGCCATTTTTTCATATTGGGGGAATATATCAAACAAAAACTGTTCTAACTTATAAGCATTGGGGGCGCTGGGGGTCATAATTGCACCATCCTTATAGCAAGACATCTTTTTATGAGCTCTATGAAATGGAAGTTCTGTCTTAAGCTTTTCGGCAAGGGGTTTTAACCTAAAGAGGTGGCTTGCTATATTTGCATCCTCGTATACAAAATCATCTTCAGAATCTCTTAAATTTACGACTTCTTCAGGAAGCTCAGTATATTCAAGTATTGATGGCTTTCCATTCTTTAAAATTATCACCCCAACCTTCTCATTAGAATCAAATCTCTTTACAGACTTAGAAGCTAAGTCAGAATTTTGAGATTCAGCATATCCTATAAACACTGGATCCAAGGGTCTCGTCAAGACATTATCTACACCTACTACGTGTAACCACTCTACATCTTCTGCGAGTAACTTATCAATAATCTTTGAATCAGATAAAGCCTTAAATATCCCGCCATTACCATCTGGCGCCGTCATCACTTCAGTTTTAGATGCCAATAAAATACGACCGTCTTCATCAAAGGCAGGTATTTCTCCCTGTCTAAAAAAGAGGACCCTCTCCTCAGGATAGGAAAAGTAATCATTTTTTTCAAAAAAACTCGCTATATCTTGATGATTAAGCCTACTAGTCATTATGAGGATCCAAGGGCGCACGCCCCTAAGATCAGCAATCTTTAAGAGGTTCTCCACATGTATTTGAAATACCGACTTCTCAGGAATTAACATAAAAGTTCCCTTTGGCCCGGAATAACCTAGTCTGGAACCCATTCCCCCAGACATTATACATATGGCTGTCTTGTCGCTAGCAATTATGTCTATGCCTACTTTTTTGTAGTCTATACACGCATCGTCAGAAGTAGAGATACTAGGTATTGGAGAGTAATCTGGACTTTCTTTTTCGCAAAGTGCTCTTGAATTTCCGGATATATCCCAAGCGCTACAAACCCTGTCTAAATCTAGAGACTCTAAATTATTAAGCAGGGTATCCCTATCTTCTCTTTTTAGAGAATTTAAATGAAGGACAAGGTGACCTTGTCCTAATTCATTTAATTTATCATACATTTTTTTACTCACTTCAAATTCCATATTCTAGTCTTCGTATAGTGGGAACTTTTCACAAAGCGTCTTTACCCTAGCCTTAAGTTCTGACACAGGTGATTCTTTTTTAAGGGCCTTGTATATGATATCCGCAATTTCTAGCATTTCTTCAGTTCCCATTCCCCTAGTAGTTACCGCTGGTGTTCCTATCCTTATTCCACTTGTAACAAAGGGAGACCTAGTCTCACTCGGAACGGTATTTTTGTTTACAGTTATATCAACCTCTCCAAGTAGGGTTTCCGCTTCTTTTCCACTTATCCAATCAGGACCAAAGTCAATGAGTAACATATGGTTATCAGTTCCATTTGAAACTAACTTGAGCCCCTTATCCATTAAAGCCTTTGCTAGAGCCTTTGAATTTTCAACTATTTGTTTTTGATATTCTTTAAATTCTGGCTGAAGAGCCTCATGGAAAGAAACCGCCTTAGCAGCAATTATGTGCTCCAGAGGTCCACCTTGCAAGCCTGGAAATATAGCCTTATCTATTGCCTTTTTGTGTTTTTCCTTGCAAAGAATAGCTCCTCCCCTAGGTCCCCTTAAAGTCTTGTGGGTAGTTGTAGTTACAAAATCAGCGTATTCTACTGGGTTTTGATGAAGCCCCGCAGCAACTAACCCAGCTATATGAGCCATATCTACCATCAACATAGCTCCAACCTCATCAGCTATTTCTTTAAACTTGGCAAAGTCTATAGCCCTTGGATAAGCCGAAGCTCCAGCTACTATAAGTAGAGGTTTGTGTTCCATTGCAAGCCTCTTAACTTCTTCGTAGTCTATAAGCTCAGTTTCTGGATCAACGCCATAAGAGACAAAGTTGAAGTAAAGACCTGATATATTTACTGGAGAACCATGAGTTAAGTGACCGCCGTTTGAAAGACTCATTCCCAAAACAGTATCCCCTGGTTTTAACGCCGCTATATACACCGCTAGGTTGGCATTAGCGCCTGCGTGTGGCTGAACGTTGGCATGATCGGCGCCAAAGAGTTTCTTTAATCTTTCTATAGCTAGAGTTTCAGCAACATCAGTAACTCCACACCCACCATAGTACCTCTTATTTGGGTATCCTTCGGCATACTTATTTGTAAATACGGTACCCATGGTCTCTAATACTGCCTTCGACACAAAGTTTTCAGATGCTATAAGCTCTAATCCATTTTGCTGTCTTTCTAATTCACGAACAATAGTATCATAAATTTCAGGATCGGTTTTCTTAACATAATCTAAATTCATTTGACCATTCTCCTTTTTAATAATCATTACTAATACGTCAACGCAATTCTAACAAAAACAAGTTTACTGTTCAAATGGGTTGTTGTTTTCCATAATTTCAAGCATTTTAATGTCGTATTTCTTTTTAGGTTTTTCATCTCTAAAAAATTTCTCAAAGACAATTTTAAGCCCAAAATTAGAAAAGAAAAACGCAGCTAAACTCAAGGTGATTCTGAGAGTAGAATCCTGCTCCCTTAACACATTGCTAACAAAAACTCCAATAACGAGGGCTATTATTAGTGGCACTACATTCTGTTTCATAGATGCCATTATATCAACCATGTCAGGTAAGATAAATTTAACCTTATCCCCTACTTTTGCGTTTAAAACATTCTTAGTAGATACAGTCCTATAAGCGTCTTCTCGACGCATCGCTACAGCACCTCAACCACCGCATCCAGAAGATCTAGGCTTATACTTAATAACCGCATTATCGTCCTTTAATTTCAATACAGTTCCTATATATTCCATATTACATCCTTTCCACCTATATACTCTCGGCAAAGTTTAGAGAGCCTACCAAAGTCAATTATATATAGGCTATCCGTACATATACCTTTTATGAAGGTTACCTGCTTAGCTTTATACCCAATTCTTCTAATTGCAACTCACTCACTGTACTAGGCGCTTCTGACATAGGGCAAACAGCACTTTGGTTCTTTGGAAATGCTATTACGTCCTTTATATTTTCAGTTCCCGCTAAGAGCATGGTAAACCTGTCCAAACCTAATGCAATTCCTCCATGAGGAGGAGTTCCGTATTTCAGAGCGTCAACAAAGAACCCAAATTGTTTTTTTATGTCTTCGTCTGAAAAGCCTAAGGCATTAAATACTTTTTCTTGAACCTTGCTGTCGTGTATCCTTATACTTCCACCACCTAATTCGTATCCATTGCAGACAAAGTCATAGGCGTAAGCTCTTACAACAGCGTTATCTTTACCTATTAGGTCATGGTCTTGATAGTTAGGCATAGTGAATGGATGATGGTTAGCGTAGAACCTCTCCGTTTCGTCATCGTATTCAAACATCGGTGCATCTACAATCCAAAGCACCTTATAGGTTCCCTCTTCTATCAAGTTTAGCTTTTTAGCGACCTCTAACCTTATACCTCCAAGGCTTACGTTTACAACACTTTGTTTGTCAGCAACCACAAAGACCATATCGCCTTTTTCAGCCTTAGCATCCTCAAACACCTTTAAAAGGGTATCCTCAGATACAAATTTTGAAACAGAGGATGTAACCTCGTCTCCAAAAGCAATCCAAACCATTCCCTTTGCTCCGTACTTTTTAGCGGTTTTCTCTAGGTTTTTTATAGTCTTTTTACTTATGCTTTTAACACCATCTTTTACAACTATTCCCTTTATAACTCCACCATTCTTAGCTGTTTCATCAAATACTTTAAACCCAGTATCGGATAAGACTTCTGTGAAATCGTTAAGTAGCATTTCAAACCTCGTATCAGGTTTGTCTGTTCCATAAAGCCTCATAGCTTCAGCATAGGTCATTCTTTCAACCTTTTCCGGAAGGTCCACACCTATTACGTCTTTAAACGCCTTCTTTATCATATTTTCAGCCATTTCTATAACGTTTTCTTGGGAAACGAAGGACATCTCTACATCTATTTGAGTAAATTCAGGTTGCCTATCGGCCCTTAGGTCTTCATCTCTAAAACACTTAGCTATCTGGTAATACCTATCTACCCCAGAGACCATCATAAGTTGTTTGAAAATCTGAGGTGATTGTGGGAGCGCATAGAATGTGCCATTTTGAATCCTAGATGGAACTAAGTAGTCACGAGCTCCCTCAGGTGTAGACTTCGCTAGTATAGGGGTCTCCACTTCTGTGAACCCGTTTGAGCTCAAATAAGATCTTATAGACCAAACCAAATCATGCCTTAGTTTTAATATTTTTTGCATGTATGGTTTTCTTAAGTCTAGGTACCTGTACTTAAGCCTCTTTTGCTCTCCAGCAGTATCATCGTCTGATATATGTATTGGAGGGGTCATTGCCTCGCTGTATACGTGCAAATCAGATGTTAAGATTTCTATCATCCCCGTAGGTATATCTTTGTTAACTGAAGAACGTTCCCTTATACTGCCCTCAACAGCTACAACGTATTCGGATCCAAGGGTCTTTACAAGGTTTTTTAAGGCTAGGTCTGCATCTTCATCTATTACCGCTTGAATTATCCCAGTCTTGTCCCTTATATCCAAAAAGGTAAGAGAACCAAGGTTCCTCTTTCGAGCAACCCAGCCCTTTACTACGACTTCCTTACCTATATCAGAACTTCTAAATTCACCGCAGTAATTAGTCCTATCTCTTTCAAAAAATCTTTGCATTGTCCTAACCGTCCTTTCAATTTATAACCCTTTTGATACTTGGGCTTGAATCTGATCTCTTTGAAAACCTTCTAAAAAAGACATTCATCGTCAAACTTATAGCTATTATATTCGCCAGCATAGATGATCCCCCATAACTTATAAATGGAAGGGTTATCCCTGTAACCGGCATTATTCCCATCGTCATACCTATATTTTCAAATATCTGAAAAGCAAACATAAACATAACTCCTACCGCTATATTTGCTCCCAAATCATCCCTTGCAGTGAAGGCTATATTTATAAACCTAGCAAGCATCATAAAGTACAAAATTATAACAACTAAACCTCCAACAAAACCAAGTTCTTCTACAAGAACAGGAAAGATGAAGTCAGATATTTTAACTGGGAGATAATTATTTTTACTAAATGCCCCCTTATATAGGCCATTACCCAAAAAACCACCCGTTCCCATCGTTATTTTAGACATTTCAACTTGTCTAGAACCTTTTATTTCAGTATCACTTTGGTTGAAGAAGGAGTCTATTCTATCTTTTTGATAACCCCCCAAAAAGTTATAGATGACAGGTAGCGACAAAATCCCAACTATCACAGTTGCAATAACTATCTTCATACTTATTTTACTTACAAAGAGCATACCTGTAAATATACTAAAAAACACTATCATTGTACCAAAATCAGGTTGTTTAAAAAGCAATATGAAAAACGGAGCAGCTAAGGCAACTGTCAAGCTTAAATACTTTAAGGTATTTATCTTTGATTTGTACTTTTCAAAAAACTGAGCAAAGAATATTATAAAACCTATCTTAGCGACCTCAGAAGTTTGAAAATCTATACTGCCTAAGGCAATCCAGCTATTAGCCTCGTTTCTAACAACCCCTAATCCAGGTACATATACCAATAACAAAAGCAGAATAGATAGTGCGTATATCGGAATATACAGCCTTCCCAAAAGCCTATAATCTACAATCAGGGATGCTAATAAAAATGTGAAACCCAAAATCAAACTAACTGTTTGAATCCTAACCTCAGACGTAATCCCATATATATTTGCCTCTGAAACACTAGATATCATCATTATCCCTATTCCAGATAAGGATAAAACTATCAGGACTAGGCGGATGTCAAAGTGCTTTAATATAAATCTCATCTTTAAACTTAATTCTTTCTCTTTATTTCTTTAATAGGGATATTCGCAACTAATGTTGGCTTCCCAGATTCACCATCTACATTAGTAGTTATTTGGATATCCAGTTCCTGTTCATCCACCTCTAGGTGTTTTTTTATAACTTCAATTATTTCTGACTTAATTATCTCTAGGAATTCAGGAGAACAGTTTGTTCTGTCATGTACTAAGACAAGCTTAAGCCTTTCTTTTGCAACGTTTTTACTCTTTTTTTCGTCCCCTCTTAGAAATTTTAAGAAATCAAACATCAAGGTCCTCCTTACTTAGAAAAAATGCCCATAAACTTAGCAAAGAGTCCCTCTCCCTTGCTCAAATCCAAAAAGGGCACCTCTTCTCCTGTGATTCGTCGGCTTATGTTTCTGTACGCCAACCCCGATTTCGAATTGCCACTTAAAACTACGGGGGATCCAATATTGGTAGAAACTATAATTTTTTCGTCATCTGGAATTACGCCAATCAAGTCTATAGCCAAAACATCTAAAATATCTTCGATGTTAAGCATGTCCTTTCTCTGAACCATTCCAGGTCTTATTCTGTTTATTATGAGTTTGTGGTCATATAGCTCAGAAGCTTCTAAAAGACCTACTATTCTATCTGCATCTCTAACAGCAGAAACCTCGGGCGTAACTACAATCAGCGCCCTATCAGCACCTGCTATTGCATTTTTAAACCCTTGCTCTATTCCTGCAGGACAATCTATTATTACATAGTCAAAGTCTTTCTTTAGGTTGGAAGTCAAGGTCCTCATTTGCTCTTCATTTACAGCATTCTTATCTGTAGATTGAGCAGCTGGAAGCAAAAATAGGTTTTCATTTCTCTTATCCTTTATAAGCGCCTGCCTTTGACGACACTTGCCGTGCACTAGGGCGACTATATCAAACACTATCCTATTTTCAAGCCCCATTACCACGTCTAAGTTTCTAAGACCTATATCAGCATCTACAATACAAACCTTATTGCCTAACTCCGCTAGACCCATTCCAATATTTGCTGTAGTAGTAGTCTTTCCTACCCCTCCCTTTCCGGAGGTAATTACAATTACTTCTCCCATACCTTATTCCTTTCTATGTTTTAAACAAATCAGATAACTATTTTATTATTGATATGACCTTATTATCACTCGTTCAGACTCTACAATAGCCATTTCTGGATAGCCTATATCGTCGTCATCTTCTTCTCCATCAGGTGGAATCGTTATATAGTCTGCTATTCGTATCTGTGTTGGTTTTAACCTCCACGCTGCAATAATCTTGTCATCACTGCCATCAGCCCCTGCATGAGCAAGGCCTCTCAAAATACCCATAACAACTATATTTCCATCAGCTATCAATTCTGCACCCGGATTTACATCCCCCACCACTAATATGTGGCTTTTGGATTCTAATTTCATACCGGAGCGAACTGTACCCCTATAAAAAACCGTCTCTGCCATATCATCTTCCTCTTTTATTATATGTGAGGTTTCCTTTACCCCATTTATTATAGGGTCAGAATTCCCCACCTGTTTTTCTTGTTTTTTAACTTCTTTTGTAGAAACTTTAAGAGGTTTTCCATTGGTTTCCAAAGTTTCCCTTTTCTTGTATTCAAACGATACCAAATTGAGATCATCTATACTTGAAACAAAGTTCTTAATTTCGTCCTTTTGTGCATCACTTAAATCTATATTGTTTATTCCAACAATATCTGCGCCAGCAAAAAAAGAAGCGTGCACAACAACCGTTTCTCTAAATGCCTTGAAAAAATCTCTGTAATTCAATCCCGGTTTAGCGTTTAACACGAGTCCGTCTTTGTTGCCTTTTATAGTAATAAGTTGTTCCAATAAATCCTCCAATAAATAGTGTTTTATATAATATCCAAGTCAAAGTATATCACGATTTTTTATCCTAATAAAGTACATTATAAGCCGAAGTAATCCGCAAATATTTCCTTAGCTAGTGGGAAACATTGCATACCAGAACCGCCTTGTGGAACCATTATTACAAGGGCGATTTTGGGTTTATCGTATGGAGCATAACCTACAAACCACGAAAAGTTATCATAGTCTTCCTTAAACCTATCTAGTTCTTCATCAGTAATATCACCATCACTGAGTTTTTTGATTGCCTCCCTCATAGCATTTCCCCTATCCAAATAGGTATCTATGCGGTATGTTGACAGTTCCTCTTTTAACTGCATAAGCTTGTGCTCATTTTGTTCCTCATCTATTGCAGTATAAAGGTTTCCTATAACCCTAGAACGAGATTTAAGTATCTCGTCAGCCTCTCTTTGAATTTCTTCAAGAGGAGTGTTTGTTATCTGAGAAGCATATCTTTCTATGTAAGCTTTTTCGTCTAGGAGGGATAGTTTTCCCTCCCTTTCTGCTGTACCCGTTTTCAACGCCACGTCTATTGGAAAATCATCAAAGTAGTACCTATACGAACTATCAACAGCAGCGGCCCTCATTCCCATCTGAAGGTATTTTATATAGCCATTTGGATCTATGTTTTCAAAGGGTTCTCTCTCAGCAGGTTCTCCATTTACAGACTTTATAAGGGTTAGTTTTTGCAAGTAACCGCCATTGGCTATTGTAGTAAGATAAGCAGCCATCTGAGCTGGAGTATACCTATTCCTCCCCTGACCAATAGATAAGTTAAACGCGTCACTGTTTAAATTACCCATCTGATTAAAATATGAGTATTTGACCAAGTCTGTTAATTCGTTTATCTTTTCACTATCAGTCATTTCAAAGTTATCTTTAACAAATTCATAAACCTCATATCTAGGAGCGCCAGGCTTAATTAAACCAAATTCAACAAGCATTTTTATTTTTTCATCTAAAACTCCTTTATTAGAAGTTATCTTAGTTGGGAAATAGTCCTTCGCAACTTCATTCATCTTATCTTCCAGAGCATTTATTAACATCTTTTTATTTGAATCAGGGTCAGGAACACCTGCTACAATCTCGTCAATTTCAACTCCAGAGGGAGAATCTAAACCGAGTATTTTAGCAGCTTCTACAACCTTTTGAGCGCTCATGTCTACTTCTAAAGGCCTGTCGCTGCCATAATCATAACCAGAACCTAGACAATAGAAATAATAGTTACAAGAATGGGCTATCGCCTCTATCATATCTATTGGACCATGAGAACCTCTAGAGATATTCCAAATCCAACAACCAAAGGGAACCCCTGCCTCTGTCTCTATAACTCCCTTGGCATTTATCTTTCTGTATGGGTCTAAACCCTCTAGTAAGGCAGCAAAAGAAGTTACCATCTTAAAAGTGGAGCCTGGCTGAACAGCTGCCATAGTCGCTATATTGTACATAGGCTTTGGTCCCAATGGGTCGTTTTTATTATCAGGTTGCAAGCTCATCCAATCA
>PDWI01011779.1_pt1 | contig 18845 bp, 23 predicted proteins | sample 1430891 | NCBI WGS metagenome assembly PDWI01 (sample SAMN01162508, study PRJNA174530) | Oral metagenome, whole genome shotgun sequencing project. | biome: Marine environment; feature: Marine mammal; material: Swab sample of the gingival sulcus; isolation source: swab sample of gingival sulcus...
TGATATAATTCATTCTCCTATAATAATATATTTTTCACTTTGGGGGTGAAATTTTCATTGGTTAATCTTAGGGGTGAAATTATCACAGGTTAAAGACAGAATTAAAAAAATAACTTGACAAATTTTTCCATAAATGGTATTATCTATTATCATTTCTATAGGCATTGAGTTCTGTAGACCCCCCGTATTTGGACGGGGGGTTTTTATATAGAGGCTCCTAAGAATAGAATTAAGCAGTTTTTCTAACCTTTTTGAATTTTACTTCTTGCTGATATATTATATTTTTTGACCACAGCGTATTAAAAAAGCCTATAATGTCATAGTATTCCGCAAGGTTTACAATTTTAAAGCCTTGCTCTTCTACATATTCCATAGCAACATGGTACGAGCCTACATAATCATTTTGTATGAATACAGGAAAAAAGCAACTATCTTTTTTATAAAATACAATTTCTGGATCACGCATTAAGTCGCCGTTCTCCTCTCCATAGTGTGCTAATGAAATTTGATTATATCCGATAAGCTCTACCACTAAAGGCATAAAGGTATTGTTATTTTCTAACTTAAAATAACCGTCATTCTTTTCAGCCTCGTTCCATAAATAATTTAATAATTTTTCTGATGTCTTATTTAATTTTTTAATCATTTTGTAACCTCTCTTATACGGCTATGTGTAGTTTAAAATCTACAACATAGCCTCTAGTTTTTTATGCAATTCTTTTCGTTGTAGATTTAACTTTCTTGCATCCGTATTCTTTCTTATTATCTTCAAGCGTGTTTTTAGTTCTTATACAACGCTTTTTAGAACCGTTAAAAATCCAAGCCTTATGCTTTTTTGAGAACCAAAAATCTAACTCTTTCAAATTCTCTTTATAAGCATAAGAATTAAAAGCATATATCCAAGTTCCTATCACTTGAATATCAATATCAAAGTTTATAATCTTTTTTATAATGTTGGAAAAAATTACAATATCTTCGGCACTGTACTCTTTTTCAGAATCATCAAAGATAGTAGATGTTGTAAAATTCATAAAGTCATCATACTGTTTTAATAATTCTTTGAAGTCAGCCTCGTTACCGCCACAGTCAGGATGTAGTTTTTTAGCAAAAGTTTTATAAACCTTTTTTGCTTCCGTAAAATCTTTACACTCTTTAAAATAATTCATTCTTGAACCTCCGTTCTTATCAGTTGTTTGTATTATATCACTAGTGATATAATTTGTCAAGAGGTTTTGTGTATTTTTTTTAAAAAAATTAGCAGAATTTTAATAAAACCTATTTATAAAATATGTCAAGTATGATATATTATAACAATAATTTAAAAGATATAAAATAAAAAATAAGGAACAAAGATGATGAATGTTTTAACAACAAAAGAAGTAGCTGAAAAATCTGAAACCGCTGAAATAACAGCTAGACAATGGGCTTTGAATAATAATGTTGAAAGTGTCGGTAGCGGTAGAGGTAAAATATACCTATGGACAGAAGCAGACCTTGAACGATTTAAGACTCGCAACAAGCAACGAGGCAATTTCTCAAAGGCAAAGAAAAATAAATAAAGCAAAACTTAAATTTGTTTTACCCCCTACCTATATAGTACAATCCCCATAGTGTTAAAACACTAAAGGAGTTTGTATTATGAAATTATCACTATTATTGTTATTGGCGTGATATTTGTAGTCGTTTTGACTGAAATCGTGAAAGCCTTTGACAAAAAGCACCGACTAAAGAAGTGGTTTGTATTTGTCTCACTTTTCTTTTCGGGGGGCTTCTCTACCTTTTTCTGGTGGGTTGAACTTTATCAGATGCGTAATTGGTTCTTTTGCTGGCTCGTTATCTTTGGTTTGTCGTTTTTAATAAATAACTATTTAATTAAATGGATAAAGTTGAAAATTAAAAATAAATAATACGATTTTAAAGGCACGCAGTATTGATTTACTGTGTGCTTTTTTTATTTGATTTGTTTTACCCCTTATACATAGTTTATAATTTTCCTATGAAGATAAATGACAATATTGAAATAAAAAAAGGCGACTGCACCAAACTTTTAGAAGGGCTGGAAGATAATAGCGTAAATGCAATTGTTACAGACCCACCGTATTTAATTAAATATAGTTCTCGGTATCGTAAGAATAAAAATAATAAGTTTTGCAAGCAAATAAAAAATGATGATATAAATAAAATTGAAAATAAGCAACTTATAAAAAAATCGCTTAAAGAAATGTTTAGAGTATTAAAAAATAATTCAGCAATGTATTTATTTTGTGATTTCAAAAACATAGACTTTTTCAAAAAAGAAATTTTATCTGCAGGATTTAAAATAAAAAACTTTATTATATGGGTAAAGAATAACCGAACAGCAGGAGATTTAACAGCCTCGTTTGGTCATCAATACGAAATTTTAATTTTATGTAATAAAGGTCGGAAAGAAATAAACGGCACGCGCCTTTCTGATGTTTGGAGCTTTAAAAGAGTTCCTAGTTGTAATTTAGTTCATCAAAATCAAAAACCTATAGATTTATTGGAAAGATGTTTAGAAAAACATACAAATAAAAATGATTTAATTCTTGACCCATTCATGGGCTCAGCAAGTACAGGGCTTGCGTGTTTGAACACCGGCAGGAAGTTTATAGGTTTTGAAATTGATGATGAATATTTTAACATCTCAAAAACTAGGCTTAAAGAAGCAGTAAAAGATAAACAAGAAGAGTTGTTTGATATTGGTGCGTAAAGTTTGTTTTACCCCCTCCTATTCTTATATACTTAAAAAGAAAAGCATAAGGAGAAAAATATAAAAATGATTGAGGCGGTTTCACATATTCCAAATTTCGGCTGGGTTGTTGTTGCATTTATAGCAATACTTATTTTTATAATTATTATGACAAGAGGTTTAAGACTTGGGGCGGGTGATAAAAGTATTTTTATAGGCAAGCAGGTTGATAAAAAAATAAATAGTTTTAAAAAAGAAATTGAAAAAAGAGATTTAGAACGGTTACATGATGAAGAGCATAGAAAGAGTTTGTTTAAAAAGTCTATGAGGATAGACGAACATTTAATGGCAGATATGAGGCGGTCTGTAAGAAGGGTGGATAAAGCTGTAACTGATATTTTCGCCCCGTATTTTACATCATCGCTTCCTGTATCCCTTGTATCATCTTTAATTAAAGATGAGTTAAACGAGAGATTAGATTATAATAATGTTAAAGAAAAACTTTCAAAAAGAGAGCGAGGAGATTATTGTGATGATATATTAAAAGATATTAGAGATAGGTATTCAACATTTTATCTACAAGCATTGAAATTAAAGGATGGAGAAAAATACCCTGAATGGGAAAATATAGATATAGCGGTTATGAACCTTATAAAAAACTGGGCAAATAAAATTGTTTTTTTATTGTGTTCGCATATTCAAGAAAAAATAAATCTTTATGAAAATGAAAAAAATAATTTCAAAACAGAAAATTATAAAAATAATTCAATTACATATCCAATTAAAAAAAACAAAAAATATCTAAAAGACTTAGGAGGTAGTTTTTAATGAGGTTATTAGAATTTGTAAAAAAATATAATGGTCAAAAAGTTGACTTTGACGGTCATTATGGTTCGCAGTGTGTGGATTTATTTCGGCAGTATTGCAAAGATGTATTAAACATTCCGCACACAGGCGGGGTTGTTGGTGCAAAAGATTTGTACAAGAATTATGAAAGAATGCCAAAAGAAAAGCGATATTTTCAAAGGTTTCGTATTGAGGAAAGTCGACCAATAATGGGTGATGTAATTATTTTTGATGCTACAGGTGGGAATAAATACGGGCATGTCGCTATCGTTGTTTCTGCAAATTTGGCAGAAACTCTTATTTTTGAGCAAGACGGATTTAAACAAGACGGGGCAAAATTAAGGGTTGTCGATTATTCTAATGCTTTGGGATTTTTAAGAAAAAGGAGTTGTGTATGAGTGGGGAGTATTTGACTGAAGAGCCTATAGAAATAAAGAAAGAGGAAAAACCGAAAAAACTTAAAGCGAAGACGGCGAGTTTAATTGGCATGATTTTAAGCGTTGTTTGGATTGTACTTTGGTGTAGTTTGAAATTTATCGGAGTGTTTTCAAGTATTCAAGTCAGTGAGGTTTTGTATTCAGGGCTTGCAATCGGTGGAGTTTTCGCACCTGTATCTGTTGGAATTATCTTTGACAAGGTAAAAGACATAAAGTTTGCTAAATACGGGAGTACTTAAAATGAGTTTAATATGGAATAAAATTAAACATTATATATTTGTTGTATGGGGCGGTATTTCATTTGTCGCAATTACTTTATTTACTCTTTTTTTTGTAAGAAACACTCAAAAAGAAAAAAAGACTTTGAAAAAGGTTATACAGAAACAAAGTGAATATACATCAAAAAAGGAAAAAATTGAAAATGAAACAGAGGAAAAACTTAATAATATTAATAGGGATAATAGGGATAGCTTCGATGTTGGCGTTGAGTTGTTGCACGGAGCCAGTGAGGATAGCGAATAACCCTAATTTAGTCTTTCCTAAAGTCCCTGACACAAAAACAGAGAATGGCAAGCCGATTGTAATTCTTTTAGAAGATGATAAAACCGTACAAATGCCCTTGCACTATTGGCAGAGTTTAGTTCGTTATATTTTAAAGATAGAAAAGATACGCAAAGAATATGATGCGTGGGTTGAAGTTTGGAGTGATAAGCAATGAGATATAACAAGTTTAACATATCACCGAAAAAAGACAGAACTGTTGATGGTATACCATTTGCAAGCAAAGCTGAAATGAAACGATACAACTATTTAAAAATGCTTGAAAAGGCAGGCGAAATAACAAGTCTTGAATTGCAGCCTAAATTCTTACTAATTCCAAAAACAGAGAAAGAGAGAGCTTGTTGGTATGTTGCGGATTTTAAATATAAAGATAAAACAGGGGCGGAGATTATAGAAGATGTTAAGGGAGTAAGAACACCTGTCTTTAAGATTAAGAAAAAACTGCTTTTATATAAATATCCTGACATAAATTTTAGAGAAATAAAGGTTTAACAAAAAAGCGATTTGTTTTACCGGATGTCTATTTTGTATAATGCAAAAAAAAGAGAGGTGGCAAGAATGAAATTTAAGGTTGTTGAACCTAAGAAAAAAGAAAACTCTTATCTTATCAATTCTGTTTGTGTTGGTGAGATGTTAGACAATACACAGGCAGATGAAATAAGGTCTAAAATTCCATTAAACCCATTGGCTACAGAAGAGCGAATTAAACAATTGAAGGGCGATGAAGACCCTATGGATTGTGTTTTTGCTGTTAAATATAGATTTAATAATCGGGGTATGGAGTACCTAGATTCTGCTTATGAGGATATTGTAAATAAGATTTTAAAATCTGATGTTTTTGTACCGTCAAGTTATGGTCATCAAAGTCCTGATGCTTTTTCTTATGAAGGGCGAGAGTTGATGGGGTCTGTTATTGGAGCAAAACTTGACATTGTTAATGGCGTTGTTTATTACAGGATTATACCGGATAAAGGAGAACATGCAAAGAAAATTAGAAGATGGCTCAAAAACAAGCAGATAAATGCTGTATCAATTTGGGGTATACCTACTTATGAAGATGCTAGAAGACAAAAGGTTATACATTACAATTTACGGTCTGTTGATTTTGTACCACCTTTAACGGAAGGACAGGAAAATTTGGGCGTTACTATTGGTGAAATGAATGATATTTTTAATCATGAATTAGAAGAAGATTTAATAAAAGCTGTAGAAAATAAGTATTCCGGTTATGTTTATATTAGAGATTTTAATAATGAAACAATAATTGCAAGAAAAGAAAATCAATTATATAAAATTCCTTATAAAAGGGTTAATGGAAAAATAGAACTAGGTTCGGCGGTTAAAGTTCGCCGAATAGTAAAATATGAAGTCGAGGAGGAAGACGAAAACATGGATAACATTACAAATTATGCACTTTTGGCTGAAATTAAACGCCGCACTAGCGAGGGCAGAATGTCAGCTGAAAAAGTTGCGGGCGAAATGGGTTTAACTCTTGAAGATAAAGACAAGGTTGCAAAACTTGAAAGTGTCAAAAAAGAGTTTGAAAACTTAAAAGTCATAGCCGGTGAAATGTCTTTAAGTGATGCCGTTGAAATTGCCAAAAAGGCAAAAGAAACAGAAAAGCTTGAAGCTGAAAAAAAAGCGTTTGGCGAAATGGTTAGTTCTTTGAAAGAAAAGAAAGGTTTGGTCAAAGATGGTAAATCTATTGGCGAAATGGCAATTCTTGTTGACAAGTTCGCAAAACTCGAACTTGGAATGACAGAAGAGCAAATCGCTGGAGAAATGGACAGGGTAATGAACGATCCTGATATTAAAAGGTTAGTAGGTAGTAAGACAGCACAGGTTGCTACTCCGAATGTTGGAGCTTCGGCAAGTCAAGAGCCTGAAGTTATAGAATACTAAAAGAGAGGGAATAAATGACAAATACTTATAAACTAAATTCTACGGTTAAAACTATTACTATTGCTGATGTTACGATTGTTCCAGGTCAACCCTTAGACAAACACGGTATTGTTTTTGTTGGCGACCGTTGCGGTGTTGTTGTTGAAAAGTTAAGCGATACAGAAATCACTGTAGACTTTGACTCACAGAAAGATTTTGTTTGTCGATTGTATGACGGGAGCAATCTCCCAAAGGCAGGTGAAAAACTTTATATCGATACAGCAAACGGAAAACTTACAAAGAATTCAAGTGGGACGAAACAAGTTGGTTATTTTTGGAAAGAAATGGGCGGAGCTGTAATCTTTTCACTTAGTTGAAAGACATCGGAAATGTCCGTGATGACTAATACTGCTACCCTAGATTTAGAAGTTAATATGTTTGATTATCCTGTTTATGCAAAAGGTTACTGCTTAATTGTTGAAGATATTGAGATTGGTATAGATTTTGTTGTTGTTGAAATGACAGGAGAGACTATGAATGCCCCGTCTTTTTGGGGTTTTGGGCGAGTTGGTGTTATTGTAGACCTTAATGAGGACGGCAAGGCTACGGTTGAGTTTAAGCCTAATGTTATTAAAACTATCGATGCAACTAATAGCAGTTTTATTATTGAAGGTGGGGAGTTGAAACGGTCTACGGGCGGGTTTCTTCCAATGGTTGTAACCATTGGAAAAATCATTGATGATAGTGATCTTTCTGCTGTTAAAGTTGAACTTAACATGTCTGGAAGGCATTATTATAAACCATAAAAACTATAGGAGGAATAAATGGAATTTATAACAAAAGAAACTATTAGAGAGAGGCAACTTGCAAGTGATAAAATTGTTAAAAAAACAATTTCAATACTCAATGAGCCTGAAGGTGAAATGATATTGAAAAAAACGGGAGTTGGTGTTAATTATGATGCCACTCATGTTCTTTACAAAAAGCTTAAAGAAATCCCGAAAGGAGAAATGACTTTGGCAGAGGTTAAAGAGTTTGTAAAAAAAGCTGTTATAACCATTGATGAAGCAGAAAGAGAGCATCCGACTCTTTACCAAGAAATTTACGATATAATCAAAGATCCAAATTTTCCTGAGACAATCGAGGTAAACGATTTAATCGGGGTACAGGCGGCGTTTGCTGTTGTAAATGAGGGTGAAGCTGTTAATCAGGCAGATTTTAAGATTAAAAAACTTCAAATGGTTAAAATTCAAACTCTTGCTGTTGGTTTTATTATTAGTCAAAAATGGCTCGATTTTAATCAGTTATGGAAAATCACACAAGCAAATAAGGCTATTGGAGAGGCTTATAACACAACCCTTGATCACATGCACCTTTCTCCAATTATTAAAGGCACTTACACTTTTGGTTCAATAACCAACAAGGTTACTACAGGCAAAAGTGATTTAGAAAATGTGTGGCTTTCTTTAAGACGGGGTATCAAAGGTGCTTTAAAGAGAACAGACTCACACGGTTACAAAATAAAACCTACAATTGCATTATGTAATTCTGCAACAGCGATGGACGTTGAAGCGGCTGTTAAAGGTTTGTTGCAAAGTGGTTCACAATTAGGAGAGCTCGGACAGATTAAAAAAGTTATTGCTTATGACGGCTGGAGTGGAGTGGTTAATGGAGTAATGCACAATTATGATGCCCCAAAAGACGGCGAAGTATTTTTAATCAGTCCCAAGCGTTATTTTAAATCTTTGGTAAAAGCTGAAAGAACACGCATTGAGCAAAAAGGAAATATTTTGAATTTATCCGCCCTTGAAGTATCTGAATATTTTTACAGGGGTGTTATTGCAGGCATTAGCAATTCTGTACAAAAGGTTTTAGTTTCATAATTTTTTTAGAGGTGGCTTTATAATTAAGAAAATCACCTCTAATTAAATGTTTTGATAAGGAAAAAAAATATGAATAATAACATTAAATTAAATATTTTAAAAACTGCTAACGGCTTTTATGTTGAATATGAAAGCAATGGCGATATAATGGGTTATTCTGTTATAGGGAAAAACTGGACAGACATCAATCCCAAAAAGCATGGAATTGAATCAGCACCATTTGAAGTTGGTAAAAATTTTGATACTTCGGAGCTTGAAGCACTTAAAGAGCAAGTTGATAAGTTCACAAAGTTGAAAGAACTTGCGGGTGATGTTGATATTGCAGAAGCTATTGAAGCTTTTAAAACAAAATTGGCAGAAACGTCTGCTGGTGATTCTTCAGAAAACAATGGTAATTCTAAAAGTGATGATGATTCTTCAAATGAAGGTAAACGCTCATTCTTTAGAAGATAATAGCTTGAATCATTGTTAGAAAAAAACAAAGAAGAATAATAAATAAGGATTATAGTGCATGATTTTTAACGAAGAGCTTATAAAAAAAATTAGAACTTTATTAGATGAAAAAATTCCTGACGGGGGCATGGAAAAGGATACTAATTTTAGTGATTTTGATATTGCATCAGAATTACAAAACGCTACAAGTGAAAATCATGCACTATATATTTTATGGACAAAAAAAGCAGGTTTTGCACAAAAAAATGCAGGCACAATAAAACGAATACAGGCAGGAGGCGAGTTGATAGAAGAATACACCGCCAAAGATTTTATTGATTTGTGTTTAACAACTGCCAAAGGTTATAAAGATTTATGGGAAGCAGAAAAAAAAGAAGAGCAAAATAATTCTTTTTGTATTTATCAAAATAAAGACGGTGGCATATGGGGTTAAACGATGTTGAAATTTTAAGGCGGGGAACAGAGAAAATAATTAATGTTAATCCTTGCGAGATTAAAATCAACAGGCATAAAGAAAGTGAAGACGAATACGGAAATTTAACAATTGAAGAGGAAAGACTTGAAAAGCAAACAGTAAGAATTGCAGAACTTTCACATTCTGAAACACAAAGATTAGTTATTGAGGGTGTTTTAAAAAATCATCTTGTAAATGTTACGGGAAAATTTGGAGTGGGTGGATTTTCCGAAGATTGCATTTATAAACAGTCAGGAAGGGCAGAAGAATTAAATGAGGAAGTGTAACAATGGAAAGGGTAAGTTTAATAATGGAGGCTCTAAAAGAGCTGACAGAAGAAATGGAAGGAAAAGCTTTATATATTGCATCAGAAACCGCCGCCGAAATGGAGCGATACGCAAAAGAAAACAAACGCTGGAAACACAGAACTGGTGATGCGGAGAAGAATTTAAAAGGAAGTTATGATAAGTCAAGCGATGCTATTTCAGCAGAAATAAGACAGGATTTATACGGAGCGACAGGGGAAGAGTACGGTTGGCACTTAGAGCATTCTCATGGTGGCAAATATGCAATTTTGGAAGAAACAAGAAACATGCACGCAAGAAATTTTTTTGACGGAATGCAAGACGCATTAAGGCAAGTAATAAATTAAACAGGGAGATAAGAGGTTTTTAAAAAATGCGAAATGCACTTTATTCAGAATTAAACAAAATAAATTCAAGCGTAAAAGTTTATCATATTTCGCATCCTCTTAAAAAGAAAGAGCCTCCTTTTGTGATTTTAAAAATGGAAACTGAAGTACAGACAAGGCTTTCAAGTTTTACTCCATTTTCTGTTTTTTGCTATTCAAAAGCAGGAGACTTAAACACGCTAGATAATTTATGCGGAAAAATAAAAAACGCATTAAATAAAAAAATGATTAACAGGGTTTCTGATGATACATCTTTTATTATCGAATACGAGGGAGCGAGTGCCGATTTTGTTGACGATGATTTTAATGCTGTATGTCGGAAATTATCTTTTAAGGTTCCAATTTTTGGAAACGATTTTTTATAGGAGGAAAATATGGGAAAAACTGAATACGGCTACTCAATAGACCGAATGAGTTTTGTTTTGTTGAATCAAGATGGTTCTGTACCTGCACCTGATGATTGGGATGATACTAATCCAAAAACAGGTGAGGTTAGAACACACAAAGGCGGTCTTGTTGGTAAAGGCGGGCTTTATGATGTGTCAACTCTTGCTGGAAAAGATTTAAAGGTAAGCGTTATTTACGGCACAAAAAAAGGTGAATTTACTTTTGCCAGTACTGCCGTGAAAAAAAATGAATGCACCACAGCCGAAATGGTCAAAGACTTAAATACAGGTTTAAAGACTTTAGAGGTGCAGGGAATTAAACTAAGTGCAAAGATTTTCGGAGATTTTATTAAAATCACTGATGCAGAAACAGCACCCGATAAAAAGTTGCCTTTTTTTGCACCGATAGGTTTTAGAGGCAAAATTCCAGTTATGCTTGGTATTATTGGTTGGGTTTCTTCTTTAGATGGTAAATCTTTTAAAGACGATTTTGAAAAAGAAAGCGGAAAGTCTGTTGATGCAACAAGCGGACGGGGTGTTCGATGTTCAATCAAAGACCCAGATACAATTAAGGGGTTAAATTTAACAATCAATCTTGCAGGCTCTGACCTTGCATTACAAGCAATGCTTACAGGGGACTCTTACAATGAGGAAACCGATGAATACTTTTTTGAAAACAATGAGGCTCCGGCATTCGCAGGAAGATATTTTGTGCGACAGTTTGAAGAGGGGACAAATACAAGATCATCTAATACAAAGATGAGAGTTTTTTGCTTTCCTTCTTGTCAGATAACACCTTCAGGAATAGAGGCAAGCGAGGGTAATATTTCGAATACAGAGCTTACAGGCTCTTGTAGTGAAAACAAAGTTAGTAACTTGCCAATGAAGTATAGTAAGGGTATTGCTATTTCTGATTACAGAAAATTCGTAGAAAAAGGAATTGCATAGTTTTTAGTGGTATATGCAAATAATGTATATACCACTTTTCAAAAGATTAAAAAAAATTTACAAGAGAGGATATTAAGATGAGTTCAAAAATTAAAAACTTTTTCAAAACAAAAAAAACAATTAAAAAAATAAAAAAAGAAAATAAAGATTTACCCTATGCTGAAAAACTTGTCGCCGATACTTGTCGTTGGGTTAATCTTTATTGGTCTGGTCAAAAAAGAAATTTCTTAATTCACAAAATTGATTTTATTGAACTTCTTATAAGTGGCAGGTTCCCGAATGTTTTATATCGTCTTACAAAAGGTCTAACGGAAATTTTAAACGAAGATACACCTGAAATTCCTGAAGTTGAGTTGAAAAAAATGGCAGATGAAGAAGAAATATTTATGCAAGAATTAGTAAAAAGAAGCCTTGTAGAGCCTACGTACAAAGAATTAGAAGAGGCAACAAAAAAGCAATTAAAATATCTTGAAGATGATGCAATATTTTTTAAAACTATAATTCCTGAAGATTTTACAAAAGATTTATTTTTGTGGTATGTAAAAAACTGGGAAGAAACACTAAAAAAAAAGTCGGACGATGTAATTTTGAACGCATCGGGCGAGTTGCTAAATACTGGAAACTTAGACCAAGCGACTACTTTAAAGATTTAGATGATTTTGAAAAATTTCTTGTAGATGAAATTTGTATTATAGCTGTTGAAGCAGAAAACAAAAAGCAAGAAAAAAATCGCAAGGAGTGGGAAAAGAAAAAAGAGGCAAAGAAGAAAGCTGAAAAAGAGAAAAAAGCATTTAATAAAAAAATGCAAGAAGCATTTGAAGATGGCGACACATAAAAAGGGTTAAAAATGAGTAAGGGATATTTAGGCGAGTTATATGCTGAATTAAATTTAAAAACAAAAAAACTCCAAGACGGCACTAAGAAAGCAAACAGGACAATTGCTAAATTAGAGAGAGATATAGAAAGCACTCAAGAGCGTATTAATTCTAAATTAGCAATGATTGGCGGAGCTTTGAGTATTGGAGTAACTGCACCTCTTATGATTATGGGTAAACAAGCCATTGATACTTTTGCAAACTTCGAGCAATCAATGCAAAACACTGCATCTGTAATGAGTGCCAATGCCTCAGAAATGGAGAAATTAAGAAATAAAGCTGAAGAAATGGGAGCAACAACTCGATTTAGTGCAAGTCAAGCCTCAGATGCTTTATACCACTTAGGCAGTTCGGGGCAGAATGTAACACAATCAATAAAAAGTTTAGACGGTGTTTTACGATTGGCGGGGGCAACAGGAAGCGATTTAGCTTTTACCTCTCAAACGATGACAAGTACGCTTTCACAATTTAATTTAGAGGCTAGCAAATCTTCACATGTTGCCGATGTTTTTGCAATGGCAATCAGTAAAAGCCCCGCTAACATGACTAAACTGGCTTATTCAATGAAATATGTAGGACCTGTTGCAAAAGGCTTGAATATAAGTCTTGAAACTACAACCTCCGCTCTTATGGGGCTTTATAAAAGTGGTTTTGGCGGAGAACAAGCAGGTACTATTTTACGAGCAGGTTTACAAAAGTTAGCAAGTGGTTCGAATGATTTAAAAACGAAACTCCAAGAAGTAGGCTTGACTTATGACGAAATAAACCCAAAAACAAATGACTTAGCCGATGTTTTAGACAGATTAAAAAATGCGAATATTGATGTTACAAAGGCAAGTAAATTATTTGGAGCAGAAGCAGCCGCTGGTATGTCTACTCTTATTGAAAGTGGTGGAGATGCCATACGCACAATGGACGGATTGCTTATTGCTTCAAACGGAGCTGCGAAAAGCATGCAAGAAATACAAAACGCCTCTTTTGCAAACACGAGGGCAGAAATGGCATCAGCATTTGAAGCAGTACAAATTACTCTTGCCGGTAATGTAATGCCTATTGTTAATAGTGTCGCTCAAATGTTTATTAAAGTCTTAAAAGTTGTAAACGATTTACCTGTAGGAGTTCAAACAACAGCGACAGCACTTGGAGCATTTGCCGCCGCAGTTGGCCCGTTAATGCTTTTGGTTTTAGGTTTAAAAAAATTAAAAGCTGAAATGGTTAAATTAAATATTACAATGGCTAATAATCCTATTTTTGTAGCAGGGGCAATAATTGCCGGAGTTAGTGCTTTGGCGTTAGGTACAATTGCACAAATTAGAAAAGCCCATGAAGATTATGTTAATAAGGCAACAGAGCAATTAAATGAGGCAAAAAAAGCCGCTCAAGAGGCAGAAAAACAAGGAGCAAAAGGTCGCCGTCTTGGGGAGTTATTAAGTAAATATGATGCTTTAAAAGATAAAATAAAAGACAGTAAAGATGCTCAAAATGAATTTAATAAAGTAATTAATGAATTACAAGGAATTGTACCCAATGCAAGCGGAGCCTTGAAAAAACAGGGTGAGGCTATGGATGACTATATTGAGCGAGTAAGAAAAGCACAGCAAGAATCACTACGACTTGAAATAGCATATAAACAAAGGGCTTTAATTTTAGCAAAAGCATCAGCTCAAAGTGCAAGGTCTTATATTGCAAAAAATGAAGGTGATGTAGAAAAACAAACTAATATTCTTGCAAGAAATACAGAAAAACAAAATAGAAGGGCGGTTATTTTAGAAGAGCTTAGAACTGCCGTAATGTCTAAGAATGCAGAAAAACAAAAAGAAATTCTAGCAAAAATAAAAATGCAAGAAGCTGATTTTTATAAAGATTTAAAATCTTCGCTTGGTGGCGGTAAAGGGTTTTCCGGTGATTTTACGCTGAGAAATATAAAACATATGTTAGCTAGAGCAGATGAAGTATATGAAATAGACGAAAAAAAATTAGAAAAAAGCACAAAAAAATTAAGTCAATTAAATGAAGCATTACAAAAGCAATATGATGCAGAGAAAGAAAGTCAAAAATTACAATTAGAACTTGAAACGGCTAAAGCCGGATTGAACGCTATTACTAAACCAAAAGTAATTTTAAAAAAGAAAGATGTAATTAATGAAGGGTTACAAAATTGGAATGATTTTTCAAGAAAGAAAATTAAAGATATTCAGGAAGCAAAAAAAATAAGTGGCGAAGTTTTTAATAAGAACGCTGAATATTATGAATTTTTAAAAAATGAAATAAAAAGACTTGCAAAATTAGAAAATGTTGTAGATGCAGAAGGAAACAAAGTTCGATTAAATTCTAATGATTTAAAAAAACTTATTAACTTAAGAGATTATTACAAAGATTTAGCAGATGTGTCATCTTCAGGCGGAAAACAACGCAAAACGGAATCGGAATTGATAAAAGATGAGATTAACAAAATAGATGAGCTTTATCAAAAAAAATTAAGATTAGCGAAAGAGTATGGATATAAGGAAAAAGAAATACAAGAAGAGTTTATTAAAGAACGAGGGGAAAAAATTGATGAGTTAATAAAACAATATGGTGAAAATACTTTAGTAGATAAAGATTTAAAAATCACATTAAAAGACGAAAAAAACAAAACAGATATTTTAAGCACTGCCGATACAAATGGTTTTAATGAGTATTTAGAAAGTCTAAAAGAAGCACAGGATGAATTAGTAAATTTAGAAAATGAAATTTTAAATTTACAGCAAAAGATTGCTGATAATGAGTTCAATGAAGAAGAGCAAGGAGTTGCAGAAGAATATATACAGAAATTACAAGAAGAGGCTCAAAAATTAAAAATTGAATTTGGTGAAGCAAAATTTTCTATAAGTGAAATTGATGCTTTTTTAACTAATTTAAAAAGTGGTAGCAAATCACAATTTAAATTAAAAATAATTGACATTGAAAAAGAAAAAGAAAAGGGGCTTGCTTTAATTAGTGAAGCCAAAAAACTTGGAAAAATAAAAACAGATGAGGATGAAAAAGAATTTAAAAGAAGTTTAAAAAAACAAGTAAATATAGCAAAAGCATCTTTAGCATTAAATCTTTTACATAGTGGTTTTAATATTGCAGACACTATTTCAGGTGTGCTTGCAAAAGCAATTGAAGAAGGTGGAATATCGGGTCTTAATGCCGTTAAAGCAGGAATTTCAATTTTAAATGATATTGGGGGTTTGATTGGGGGTCAGATTGGTGGAATAATCTCATCAGTTAGTAAAGTGGGAGGTGCTGTTGTTGGCATTGCCAGTAAGGTTTTTAGTGCAATTAAAAATAAAAGAGAAAAAGAAAAAAGAGAGGCAGAAAAATACTGGGAAGAGGTTAATAAAAAAAGAGAGTCAGAAATAAATAAAAGAGCCGGAGGCATTGCTGAAGATTTTGGCAAAAAGTTTGGCGGGTATAAAAAAAATCTATTTTCAATAGATAGTCTTTTCGATGACAGATTGCTTGAAATGAAAAAAAAGAAGATTGATAATTTTATGAAAGATTTAGAAAATCTTAAAACTTCTTCTACATATACAGTCGATGAAGGTTATTGGGAAGACATAGACCCTATTTTTGACTTACAGGGTGAAATGTGGGTATCTAATATAAAAACAAAACATCGTACGATTAAAGAGATGTTTGTTAGATTAGAAGATGCGAAGACCGATGAAGAGCGAGATAGAATTAAAAAACTGATTATAGAGGCAATGGAAAAGGGAGCAAAAGATGCAGGTATAGAATTGGAAAACACAGATTTATTTTCAAACTATTTAGAAAATTTAGACTCTTCTTTTGCTGATTATATTAAAACAAAAGATATGGTTGCTTTTAAGAATTCGTTAAAAGATAAATTAAGAAGTGCAATTATAAATAAAACTGTATCTAATATTATAACAAATGATTTGAAAAGATTGTTTAATAATTATGAAGAAGCAACTGATAAACAATCGGCATTAAATCAAATACTCGAAAAAGGCTCAGACATTGCAAAAAAAGCCTCAGAAATAGCTGAACAAATGGCGGGGGCTCTTGGTCTTACATCTGCGGAGATAGAGAAACAAAAAAAAGCGTGGCTTGATTTGACAAATTCAATTACAGAATCTTTAACAACAGGATTAAGTAATTCCGCTTACAATGCGGACTGGGGGAGCTTTAAAAAAGCATTTGCCGGAGAAATGAAAAAAGCTATAATTCAATCAGCACTAGCAAGTACCGGATTAAAACAGCAAGTAGATACAGTTATAAAAAGTATAATGGAAGACGGTAAAATAACAGAAGACGAAATAAATTCATCTATAGAGGGAATGCAAAAGCTTTTTGACGGAATGGAAAAAGAATTTTCACCGTTTGCAAAACTTACTAAAGCTCTTGAAGGGGGAGTTGAAGTACAATCTAAAAACTCCGGTACTATTATTCAGCAGTTATCGGGTAGTGATAGAGATTGGTTTTTGGAAGTTTTTAAAGACGGATTTTCAAAGATAAATAAAGCTATTGAGTTGAACGAATTGACAGTACAACAAATTCAAGCAACACAAATTATAATTCAATCAATGACATTCAATAGTTATGGTGGGGTTCATATCACGGCAAATGAAAACGTGAACTTAAAAGAAATGCTTACAGAAATTGTAGAAGAGGCTATGGCGAGTTAATGAAAATATTTGATGCAAAAACAAAAGAAAATTTGAACATCCCAAAATGGATAACGGTTAAAAATAATTCTATAAATGCAATCAATAAAGGAATAAAGATAAATGACAAAGACGGCGAGGCTTTTATTGGAGAGACAATGTATTCTTCAAGGCTTTTATCTTGCGAGGGTGTTATTATTACAGATGATTATAAGGTAATTGAACTAAAACAAGCTGAGCTTTTAAAAAAACTCTCAAAAAAAGAGTTAATGATTTTTAGAAATGATGAAGATGATGTTTTCTATAAAGGTTTTTTGGATGGGTCGGTAAAAATAGGGTATTATTACGGTTCAAATACAGGTAAAGCATTTTCAATAAATTTCAATTTAAAGTGTGTTGATGTTTTTGCTTACGGAAAAGAAAAAGAAATAACGTTTATAAATGAAATGGGGAAAGTAGAGGTCGTTTGCGGGGGAAATTATAATATATTACCTACAATTGAGATTAGCAATGTTGAAAGATTAAGCGGAAAAATTATTGAAGTTAATAATTCAGGTTTAGAACTTTCAAAAGAAATAGAATTAAAAGGAAAAACATTAAAATTTAAAAATGGAATTTTAAAAATAAACAATGAAGATTATTCGTCTTATTTATCTGATGATAGTATTATTATGCCATTATTTTTAATTGCAGGGAAACAAGATTTTGAAATTAAAATACCGGAAAGTACTATAAAGATTAAGTATAGAGAGGTCTTTTAATGGTTTTATTTTTTGATACTAACGGAAAAAGAATTGGACGTGGTTTCGATATTGGCTGGCGTTTTTCACAAAAAAGAAATAAAGAGGGTTCGGGTAATATTGAACTTGCAAAATATCCTATAGGAGCAAAATATGCAACTCTTTATAAGGGTCAAGAAAAAATAAAAGATGTTGTAATTCAAGAAAACTCTATAGGAAAATCATCAGTAAAAACAAATGTTAAAACTCTTGAAACTCTTTTTAAAAACTATAAAGTTCCTCAAAATTGGCATGGCTGGGATAACAAACCTATTGATTTTGTTTTAAGTGATTGTATAAATGGTTTTGATTATATACAAAAATCCAGCGTTGAAGAATTTTCACATTATCTTGAAAAAGAAAATATTGAGTTTAACAAAATAAAAGATGGTGATATTCATTTAGAAATGTATGAAGACGAAGTAAGTATTAAATATAAAATAGAGGGACATATTACTTTTGCTTTTGATTTAGGCGAACCTTGTAGTGAAAGATTTATTAGGTGGGCAGAAAGTGTTGGAGAAAAAACATATATAGAAATTCAATCGACAGGAAGCGATAGACCTATACACTCTATTGATGATGTAGATTTTTCAAGTATTCCTTGTTTATCTTGTAATCGAGGTGTGGAAAATGATAGTAGTATTCGAGGGGTGCAGATTGACAGTACTCATAGGTATGTTGCGGTAAGATTTATTTTAAAATATATAAATGTCGATTGGATTAACGACTTTGCAACATATAAAGTTTATAATGCAAGCAATGTTTTAGTAGACAGAACTGTAAGAGGATTTACGCCTGTTTTAAGAACTTTTGAAATTATTACAAGAAAAAGAACTGAATTTGTTTTAGAGCCTTATTTTAATTCTATCCCTCAAATTTTACAAGGCGTTGAATTTTCTTCTTGTACAATATGGGACGCAATTCAAAAAATAAGAAAAAAATATAAATTTGATACAGAATGTTATTTAAAAGACGGCAAACCTTGTTTTAATTTTAATTCTTCATTAGTTAAAAATAAAGAAAAGCAAGAAGCCTTTATGTTGCGAGCAAACGATAAAGAAAATAATCAGTTGAATAATACAAGCATAAAAGAATTAAAGCAAGATGTTCAAAAGGTTAATGTTTTACATTGTTACGGCGAGGGAGAAAAGTCGAATAAAATTTATGTAAGAATACCAGATGTTGGCACAGTTGATAACTTGCCTACAGTTGAAGATGTTTTTACAGATACAAAAATAAAAACTAAAGAAAAGTTAAAAGAAAAAGGCGAGAAAGTTTTAAAA
>PDWI01004432.1_pt1 | contig 18839 bp, 22 predicted proteins | sample 1430891 | NCBI WGS metagenome assembly PDWI01 (sample SAMN01162508, study PRJNA174530) | Oral metagenome, whole genome shotgun sequencing project. | biome: Marine environment; feature: Marine mammal; material: Swab sample of the gingival sulcus; isolation source: swab sample of gingival sulcus...
TCCTTGTTTGGAATTGAATTCCGCCTGCTGCTCAATAGCGTGCTGATGCGCCCAGAGCACTACACCGATCCCCAGCGGGGAGACCACTACTACGCCCTCTGCCTGCTGGACCACCTGGGGGCTCTTTTACCCCATGAAGTAGAGGCGCTTTTCGACCTCCCGGGGGAGACCCTGTACACGCTCTTTCGGGGTCTCTCCATGGACTATCTGGCCCACCTCACTCTACGGGGACTCGGGTACAGCCAGCACGCCCTCTCCACCCTACTCTTCCGAGAGAGCGGCTCAGACTATAGCGGCGCGCTGCTTGTGAAAGCGTTGGGGTTTCTATGCTACCTCTACCCCCAGGGAAAACACCATAAGGAGATTTTACATCTTCGCCTTAATGCATTGAGGTTTCTCGGCAAACACGACAAGGCAATGGATCTTCTGCCAGACCCCTTGTCCCAAGACCAGCAAAGCATTCTCTTTGCAGCCTCACTGGCCTATGCTGCCAATGATTTTAGCAAAACAGCGGCACTTCTCGACAAACTCGAACAACAACATCTTGGCAAACAAGACCTGTTCATCCTGGCCGAGTCTTCCTTTCAAAACAAAAACATCGCCAAGGCAAAAAAGCTCTTTGCCGAATTAGTTGCCAAGAATTTTCATCCCGAGCAAGCGATGTATCGCCTTGCTGAAATCGCTCGCGCCGAGGGAGATCTTCAAGCAAGCCGCACTTATCTTGAAAAGCTCATCGCAACAAACAACGATTCGCCATGGACCCAATATGCAGCAAGGACCTTAAAACTCATGAAAATCAACAAAACCATTAATACCACTCTTAACAACTCGTAGAGGAATCCGCCATGAAACCGATTGCTCCCTATGATAACAATATGATTCTTCTCGCCAAGGTTCTCGACCTCAGGTCAAAAAACCAACAGGTCATCGCCGCCAATATTGCCAATGCGGAAACCCCTGGATATTCACCGGTAAAATTTGAATTTGAAACAGCATTGAAAATGGCCGTGGCCAACAAAGGCTCCATGCCACTGTCCCAATCCCATCCCAACCATTTTCAACTGGGAGCAACAAACCTTGAAGATGTCAAAGGGACAATACGCGTTACCCCGGATACCACCGGTATCGGCGATAAAAATGGCGTAAAGATTGATGCAGAAATGATGGCACTTTCCGAAAATCAAATTTTATACGAAGCGGCGGCACAGTTATTGAAAAAGAAAATGGCAATGCTGAAGTACAGTATCAGCGGCGGCCAATAAGATGCGCCGACACAGACCAAGGAATAACGATTATGGAACTCTTTACCACCTTTAAAATAAGCAGCTCAGCCCTCCGAGCCCAAAGAATTCGATTGGACACCATCAGCTCCAATCTGGCCAATATTGAAACCACCTCCACGCCAGAAGGCGGCCCCTATAAAAGGAAATCTGTTTATTTTGAAGCCAAACCGGTAACGTTTGCAGAGCATCTCGCAAACCAAACACGGGTCTCGGTACAGGGCGTTGAGGTAACCAAGATCATCGAAGACAACTCGCCGCCCCAGCAGGTCTATGATCCCGGGCATCCAGATGCCAACGAGGAGGGCTATGTGGCCATACCCAACATCAGCGTACTCAAAGAGACCGTGGATATGATGAATGCCACCAGGGCGTACCAGGCAAACGCCACAGCCATCAAATCGGCAAAGCGTATGGCACTCAAAGCCCTTGAAATAGGAGGATAAGATGATAAACACCAAGTATCCGATCATGCCCTCACAGGGGCCTGTTTTACCTTTAAAAAAACCGGATAGCAGTCAGGTTTCCCAAGCCAGTGATGCCTTTGGCAACCTCCTAAAAAACACTATAGATCAGGTAAATGAAGCCCAGATTCAAGGCGAACAGGCCATCCAGGATTTGCAGACGGGAAACGCTGAGAACCTCCATGAAGTAATGATCGCGGTAGAACAGGCAGATATTTCGCTGCGTATGCTCGTGCAACTACGCAACAAAGCACAACAGGCCTATGAGGAGATCATGCGGCTCCAAATCTAACCAGATACCGCGCCATATAACCGTTGAAACAGGAGCAGAGTGTCCTTAAGTCAATATCTCGACACAGCCCTCTCTGAGGAATACCCATGGAAGCAACCACCGAACAAGCCTTCGTAGATCCAGCAACACATCTCCCATCGCAGACAGCAGAAAAAAAGACCTTACTGCAGCTCTTAAAAGAATGGCCTCTACGCCGTAAACTAATGGCCGCCGGAGTCATCGCGATAACACTGGGGCTTTTTCTCGTCTTGATTCTCCAGGCACGGCTTGCAGACCATCAGCTGCTCTATGCCAACCTCAGTGAAACAGATGCCTCGTCAGTGGTTAATTGGCTACGCGGCCAACGTATTCCATATCGCCTGGAAAATGGGGGTAAAAATATATGGATTCCCGCAGATAAGCTCTATGAAGCCCGTATTGATCTTGCAGCAAATGGCCTCCCCAGCGGGGGCGGCGTCGGCTTTGAAGTCTTTGACAAACAGAGTTTCGCCCTCACCGACTACGTACAAAAAGTAAATTACACCAGGGCATTACAGGGGGAACTGGCACGCACCATCACCAGTCTAGGCCCCGTCGAAGCCGCTAGAGTACATCTTGCATTACCAGAAAAAAGACTTTTTAAAGAACAACAGAAAGAGGCCACCGCCTCGGTCATCGTCACCCTGGGTCAAGGACGGGCTCTTGACAGCTCCCAGGTCAAAGGCATCGTCCATCTTGTGGCAGGTTCAGTCCCCGGCCTGGAACCAGAGCATGTCAAAGTAATTGATTCCAACGGCCTGGTTCTCAAGGCCAAAGAGCAAAACAAAGACGAACAGATGCTTTCCGTCAACATGCTCGCCTTCCAAAAAGAGCTGGAGAACCGTCTTGAATCACGAGCTCAAACCCTGCTTGATAAAACCATGGGCAACGGGAAGGCCATGGTTCGAGTCTCAGCCACCCTCAATTTTGCCAAGGTGGAAAAAACCCAGGAACTCTTTGACGCCGATGAACCTGTGATTCGCAGCGAACAAATTACCACCCAGGCATCAGGAAACAATGGCAGCGGCGGCATCCCTGGGGTACAATCCAATCTTGGCGGAAACCTGGGGGCAAGTCAAAGTACCGGCCCGGAAAACAGCAGTAGTTCACGGACCACAAATTACGAGATCAGCAAAACCATCTCCAAAATTGTCAATCCCGTGGGCACAATCACCAAACTGTCAGTTTCAGTACTCGTCGCTCACAAGGCTGAAAAAGACCCCACAACTGGTAAAATAACCTTGCGCAGCCGCAGCGAGCAAGAACTTCTCGACATCAAAGAAATGGTGGCAACAGCCTTGGGAGTGGTTGTCGAGCGTGGCGATAAAATCAACATTGTATCCATGCCCTTTATAGATCCGCCCAAAGCACAACAAGATAACGAAACAGCAACGGCACAGGCCATCTACCAATATATCCCTCTTTTCAAAATGGCTTTAATTCCCTTGGCAGCATTGCTTGGCTACCTGCTACTCGTCAGGCCGCTGCTCAAAACCATGCGAACCGAAGTCACAGAACATTATAAAAGTGTCGAGGAGTTGCAACGTCTTCAGTATGAAGCTGCCAAAACAAAACAACGCCCCACTACTTTAGAAGAAATGAGAAATATGAACCCGGAACAACAGCTCCTCTCCCTGAAGAAAAACATAACCCAAGACCCAACCCAGGCCACCTTCATTATCAAAAACTGGCTTGCCGAAGGATAGCATCATGGCGACATCAACACTGAGCGGAATCAACAAAGCAGCAATTTTACTCATCTGCCTCGGCGAGCAAACCAGCGCCAAGATATTTGAAGAGCTGTCAGATAGTGAAGTCCAGCAACTCACCAGACAGATGGCAACCATCGAGCATGTACCGAGAAATCTTCAAAAAGAGATCTTCAATAGTTATCTGGATGCCGAGGCCAAGTATTGCGGTTTGTTTATCAAAGGAAAAGATTTTGTCCAGAAAGCCATCACCGGTATCACTGGCAATGATCGAGCGGAAATCCTTCTCGAACAATTTCTAGGTGGTATTGAAACAAAATCCATGGAAACCATCGGCAACATGCCCGCAGAAATGGTTGGTGGGCTTCTTGAAAAAGAACATCCCCAAACCATTGCTCTGGTACTTTCCACCCAATTAGTTGCACACGCCTCACAAATTCTCTCTTTCCTGCCAGAAAAAATCCGGGCAGAAGTGGTCTATCGCATCGCCACCCTTGAAAAGGTCTCCCCAGAGGTCATCAGCAGAATCGACGATGCCCTGCACCGCGAAATTGGCCTTGTTGCCGGAAAAGAACAGCGAAAAGTCGGTGGAATTGATAAGGTTGTCGAACTTCTTGACAATTTAAAGGGCAGCATGGGGAACGATATCCTCGACGATGTCGAAGAAAACGATCCAGAAATGGCCGAAGAAATCCGCAAACGAATGTTCACCTTCGAGAACCTGGTTGACCTCGACAATAGTTCGTTGCAGATGATCCTCCGTGAGATAAGCAATGACGCTCTCACCCTGGCACTGAAGACCGCTTCAGAAGGATTAAAGGAAAAGATATTTGCCAATATCTCAAAACGTGCTGCGGAAATGATCGAAGACGATCTTGAGGCCATGGGCCCGGTACGGCTCTCTGAAGTTGAACTAACCCAGCAATCCATTGTCAAAATTGCGATGAAGCTTGAGGAAGAAGGGAAACTCGTTCTTGGCACTGGAGGCGGCGATGAGCTTGTCTAAAGTATATAAAAACTCAGAAGTGGTTTTTGAGCCAAAAGCCCTCGTTGAAAAGACAATGCCCCAAGAGGAAACGATCCCTCCCAAAGCAGCCATTGAAACAGAGCCCCAAAAAACAGAGCCCCAAACACCTCCTCCCCAAGAAGAAGCCACCGAAACCGAAACCATTGAACCAGGAATTTCCCAGGAAGAAGTGGCTGAACTCACCTCTGAAGCCCGACAACAGGGTATCCTCGAAGGGCAACAACAGGCAGAAAAAGAATTCCACTCTACTGTGGCAGCGCTGCGATTACTCTGCGGCCAACTCGAAGAACTCCGAGAGACCTTACTTGGTAACTCCAGAACGGAACTGCGCGATCTCGTCATAGCCATCGCCGAAAAAATCATCCATCAGTCGATTGCCGAGCAAGATCATACCATAGTACAAACCATTGAAGAGGCTCTTTCCAGGGCCTTGAAAGCCGATGCCATCGAAATCAGGGTTAACCCCCATGATTACAAGATTCTCTCCGAAAAATCTGAAGAATTGATCCCGGGAATCAATGCGTTATCCCATATCGTTTTCAAGGCAGATGCCACCATTGCCCGAGGCGGTTGCCATCTTGAAGCCGATACCTGTACCGTGGATGCCACCATTGCCAACCAACTGGATGTCATCCGCCAAAAACTCGACGACCACGAGGAATAGAAAGTCATGTTGTTGACACCAGCCTCGATCAAATCCATAGAGACCATGACTGTCTGGGGTAAGGTTACTCGGGTCGTGGGTTTAATGATCGAAGGCTATTGCCCCCAGGCCTCGATTGGCGCCCTCTGTGAAATCTTCCCGGAAAACAACCAGCCGCCACTGTATGCCGAGGTCGTCGGTTTCAGAAACCAGCAAGGGCTCCTCATGCCCCTCGGTGATATTCGTGGTCTCCGGCCCGGAAGCCGTATCAGGATCATCCGAGAAAGCGCCACCATCAAGGTCGGCAATGAACTTTTAGGACGTATTATCGATGGTATGGAGCAACCTCTCGATGATAAACCACGACCGCAACTCAGCCAGGAGATGGCCCTGTATGGTAGTCCTCCCGAACCGATGCGAAGACAAAACATCTCCGAAGTCCTCGATGTGGGAATTAGAGCCATCAACGGCATGATCACCGCTGGGATGGGACAACGGCTTGGCATCATGGCCGGTTCTGGCGTTGGCAAAAGTGTTTTGCTGGGCATGATGTCACGCTATGCCAAGGCAGATGTCAACGTCATCGCGCTGATCGGCGAACGGGGACGAGAGGTACGGGAATTCATCGAACGCGATCTTGGCAACGAAGGAATGGCAAGATCTGTTCTCGTGGTGGTTACTTCAGATCAATCCCCTTTGCTGCGCATGCGAGGTGCCTTTGTCGCCACCACCATTGCCGAATACTTTTGTCAGCAGGGAAAAAATGTCCTCTTGATGATGGATTCCGTAACCCGTTTTGCCATGGCCATGCGAGAGATAGGCCTTGCCGTTGGTGAGCCACCAACCACCAAGGGCTACACGCCTTCAGTTTTCGCCACCCTGCCACGACTCCTGGAACGGGCGGGGCGGTTCCGCAATCAAGGTTCGATTACCGGCATCTATACAGTGCTTGTTGATGGCGATGACATGACAGAACCAGTGGCCGATTCTGTCCGCTCGATCCTTGATGGTCATATCGTTTTATCTCGGGACATCGCCGCCAAAAACCATTTCCCCGCCATTGACATTCTCAACTCAGCAAGCCGAGTGATGCGGGATATCATCTCACCACGACATCTTGAGCTTGTCGGTAAAGCCCGGAGCGTCCTCGCCACCTATACCGAGGCCGAAGACCTGATAAATATTGGCGCCTACGCCAAGGGATCAAATCCCAAAATTGACTATGCGATCAGCAAAATAAACCAGATCAACGAGTTCCTCCAGCAACGCTTCGACGAAACCACACCGTTTGCGGCCACCCTCGAGCGACTGGGAAGTATTTTATCGGAACGAAGAGATGAGCGCGAGCCACAATTCAACCGTAGAAAAGACGATCTATAACAGGCAATGAAACCTTTCCAGTTGGACACCGTATTGCAACTACGAAAACGTCTTGAAACCCTTGCTCAGGAAGATTTCGCCAAGGCAAGGCAAGAGGAAGATATACTTAAAGAAAAGATTGCCGCCCAGCAAAGCCGATACGACCAACTCACCAGACAACTTGAAAAAGAACAACAACGGGGTATCACCATCGAAGAATTGCTCCAGAGAGAAGAGCAGCTCGTATTCATTAAAGGAAAAATAGCCTCGCTCAACGAAGAACTTATCAAACAACAACACCATGTCAAACGCTGCTACCTGACTCTGGTAGAAAAGAGTAAAGAGCATCAAGTTATGAAAAGGCTCAAAGAAAAGCAACAACATAACTGGCAACACTATCTTAACAAAAAAGAGGCCATGGCCCTTGATGAAATGGCCGTCCTTTTTCACGACCGAAAATGATCACCATGAAAAAAACAGTTCTTTTTTTTCTCACAACTCTCGTCGCCACAAATTTTCTTGGACCAAATATGGCACGTTCTTCAACCGAACCCGAAAAAATACAATTTTCCTCTGTCGAGGAACGGCGTCTTTTTCAAGAAATTGAGAATGAACGGGAGAAACTTAAGAAAAAACATACTGATCTTAATTTACGAGAAAAGGAACTAAAGAGTCTCGAAAAAGAAGTCGATAAGAAACTTGCTGAGCTTGATAAACGACTCGCAGAGCTCCAGAAAACACAAAAAAAACTGGAGGCACTGCTTGCTGACATCTCAGCAGAGGAAAAGAAACGAACCCAGGAGCTGGCCAAAATCTACGAGAAAATGATACCCCAGCGGGCAGCCCTGGCCATTTCTGAACTCGAACCAGAACTGGCAGCTGAGCTACTTCGGGCCATGAAAACCAAGGCCGCAGCAAAAATACTGGATGCCATATCCAAACAAAAAGCCACAGAGCTCAGCACAACATTCTCGACTATACAACGCGAGTGACATTATGACAAACATTGCTCCCAACATCGCCCCGACACCTCCAGGAGGCCGCCACATTCCTCGAGCGACATCGGCCAGCGAAGAGAGCAGTTCTACCTTCAACGAAGTTCTTGCCCAAACCACAGCAACACAACAGCAAACAGACAAAAACAGGCCAGCCAACCAAGAAGAATCAGACCACACCGCGACCGAGAAACAGCTCGCAGAAAGCAACTCCCAAGAGGCCCTTTCTCCCCAGCAACTGTCAGAACATAACCCGAAAGAGCAGCCCAATACACCAAGTAAACGTCTTGGCCAACAAGCCAACGGCGCCACTGGTGAGCTCCTTAACCAAAAAACCGTCTCTCTGGCCAGAGCCAAAAACGAAACTTCTCTGGGACAACAGCTACAGAGCATCTTGAAAAACACAGGCCACGACAACCATACAACAACGACAGAGCAAAGGGGCCATCTTTTTCAAACCACAAAAAACAACAAAGAGACAGTCTCCCTTCCCAAGGAGTTCTCCAAAGAAGCCTCCTTGGGCGGAGCCTTAAAAGACAGAGCTGCAACGACAATCCCGCAAAACGGTGCTGGCCAGCAACAAAACCTTTTTGCTAAAAACAACACAAACACAGCGAGTTCAGCTCCAGGCTTCTCTTCCGCCCTGAGAACAGAAAGTGGCACAGCCCCCATGGGTTCTCTCGATCAAGCAGCCAACGAGAGCCAGAATCCTGCGCCACAAATCACGATAATACAGCAACCCTCAACGACAGCGATACGAACAAAAAACGGCCCTCATCAACTTTTTCCTGAGAGCCTCAGGGAAAGAATTCCTGCAAGAACCAGCGACTTCCAGGCTATCACCGCAAAAGATCTTGTCAAAGGTAACGTCCAACAAGACGTTCCCGGCGTTCAAGATTCCTCGTTAACCAGACAACATTTCAACGAAAGCGGCTCAGCGTTTTCATCAAGTCCGGGTAACGGCGCCTTCAATGACAACCCAATATTGCAAAACAGTACGCAATTCACGACCTCGCTGACCACAAGCACCATGGCCGAAAGCCCAGCGATTCAAGCCACAACAGTTCCTGGCTCCCTGATGCGCAGTGAAGCGCTGATGCAACAGGTCAGCCACCAAATGACTCTGCAAATCAGGAATCAGGAAACCCAGCTCCACATAAAACTACAGCCTGCTGAATTGGGAGAACTCAAAATTGATCTTACCTACCGCGAAGGAGCAATCCGAGCTAATGTTTTTGCCCAAAGCCGACATGTCCATGAAATTTTAGAAAAAAACATGCCGCGGCTCCGCGAACTCCTCGAGGGACAGGGGCTCAGTGTTGAAGAAATACAAATCAGCAACGCCACAGATGTTCTCGGAGATTTTGATCTCTTCCAAGAACAACTTGCAGGAAACAATCACCCCCAAGAGAACAAAACGCCTTTTTTTACAGGAAAAAAGACAGAGACGAGAGAACAATTCAACCAGCCAACAAGTCCGGTACAACAAGGGCTAAACATTACCGCGTAGCACAAAGACCATGACTTCCATCGAAAGTACTCACCAAACCAGCAGCGCATCATCTTCCCAACCACTGAACAACGCTGCCTCTGTCTTGGGAAAAGAGGATTTTCTGGCTCTTCTCGTTGCCCAGCTCCAGAACCAGGACCCTCTCAATCCAGATGACCCCACGGAATTTACCGCCCAATTGGCCCAGTTCAGCTCGCTTGAACAATTATTCAACATCAACAATTCGATGAACAATCTGGTCCAGGCCCGAACAAACGCCGACCAAATGGCCATGCTGGGCACCATTGGTAAAGAGGTAACCATCCAACAGGGGCATTTTGGCCATACCGGCGGGACAACAACCTTGGGATACCAACTCGACGCGCCAGCCTCCATGGTCGAGCTGGCAATACAGCAGGATGGCCGAACCATTGCAGTACTACAAGGTACAGAACGTGGCAAAGGCGACCATTACATCACCTGGGATGGCCGTATGGCAAACGGGTCGATGGCCCCTTCCGGGGAATACGATCTGGTCGTTTCCGCAAAAACTTCCAGCCAGAACAGCGTCGTAGCAAAGCCTCTGGTTCGCACCTTAGTTACCGGAGTCAATCTTAGTGAAAGTGGTCATCCTGGAACCTTGGTCACCCAGTCAGGGGACATCACCTTCGCTGACATACGCGGAATTTTCGACAGGTGAACCCACAAAGCAACTAAATATAGTAATTATAAATTTTTACAAAGATAAGCGCATAAACAGGTCAACCACCAAGCGCAACCAGAGACTCTCTTTTTAATGGAGGAACAAACATGGGTATTTCAAGTGCCATGTACAGTGGCGTCAGCGGACTCAACACCAACTCGCACGCCATGACCGTTATCGGCAACAACCTCGCGAACACGAATACGCTTGGTTTCAAAGGGTCGCGAACCATATTCTCAGATCTGCTCTCCAGCTCAATAACCGGTTCTGGAGGCGTTTCTCAAGTCGGTCGCGGTGTAAACGTATCCACGATAGATAATATTTACAGCCAAGGCACCTTTGAGTCCACAGAATCAGGTCTCGACTGCGCTATCCAGGGAGATGGCTTTTTTCTCCTCAAACAGGAGGGAGACAACACCACCTACTATTCTCGAGCGGGGGCCTTCCGTTTTGACGAAGAAGGCTTTCTTATCAACCCTGAAGGATATCATATCCAGGGGATGAAATATCAGGTAAACAGTGCCACCGGGCAGACAGAACTGGCCCCTGGGGACCCCACTGATATCAAGGTAGACAATCAAGGCCTGATTAGTGGTAAGGCAACAACGACGGCCATAATAACAACAAACCTTGATTCCACGGAAGAAATCAAACCTATGGCCGCCTTCGACGCCTTGAATCCAGAGACATACAATTATTCATCGTCCACAGAGATCTACGACTCTCTGGGAAATCCCCATCTCATCACCCATTATTTCAACAAAACCGCCGACAACACCTGGACATGGAGCTACAGCTACACAAATGCCGCCGGAGCCCTTACCGTAACCCAAGGCAATATCAACGGCGCTCCAGGGTCACTTTCTTTTCTTGACAACGGAATGTTACAAGACCCCAATCCCGCAACCACAGAAAAAGAATCCACGACAGGGCTGATCCCTGCTATCGACTGGGGAAATGGTACTGCAGCCCAGGAAATTGCCATCACCTTTGACTTCACCCAATTTAACAGTGCCTCCAATGTCATATCCCAAGACCAGAACGGGTATGGCCCCGGAGAACTCCTTGGCGTAGAAATCGTTGAGAATGGTGTAGTTATGGCTAAATACTCCAATGGCGAACAGGTGCCCGTTGCGAACATCGTTCTCGGCAAATTCACCAATCCCAACGGTCTGGAATCTGTGGGCACAAATCTCTATGCCGCCACTGGTACCTCGGGGGTCTGCCGTACCGGCCTGCCCGGATCAGAACTTGGTAAAATCTTTACCAATTCCCTCGAACAATCCAACGTTGACATGGGCCAGGAATTTGTCCGTATGATCTCTGTACAACGGGGTTTTCAAGCAAATTCGAAAATCATCACAACCATTGACGAACTCCTCGGTGAAATTATCAATCTGAAACGCTAAAATTCATTTGCTGGTCGATCATGAGTACCGAGAAAAACACTCGTATCATAAGAGCTGCTTTTCCTCGGTACTTATGTTTTGGCAAAGATGTATTGTCATTTTAAGAAGAAAAAATTTCCATACCACAAAAGACATTTTTTTGGCATGACGAGGCCAAAGGCCTTTTAAGCCCCCATACAAACGATCACAGCACTGTTACTCTCACAAAATGACACAAAAATATTCACCCGAGAATCTTTTTGCCGCCTTGAGTTTTCGTCCACAAAGGTCTATGATATTAGTCAACAACAATCAGACTAAAAGCCCACGAATATCCGGGTGTTTTACAGGTGCCCCCAGATAACGCTTTTGGTTATTATCGCTCGCTCACCACGTTTTTTGCTGGAGGATAATCCTTTTGGATCTTTCAACCATTATCGGTATCGGCGCCGCTTTCGGACTTATGTTAATGGCCATCCTGCAAGGAGGTCCGCTCAGCATCTTCATTAACGTCCCCTCATTGCTGATTGTCTTTGGCGGAACTGCAGGAAATGCCTTTGTTCACTATCCCTTCGGAGATATTTTCGACGCCATCAACGTCACGAAAAAGGCCTTTCTCCACAAGGAAAAGCCGATAAACGACATGATCATGTTGCTCATGGACTTTGCCAACAAGGCACGAAAAGAAGGCATTCTGGCTCTCCAGGGCGCTATGGAAGAAGTTGACGACGAATTCCTCGTCAAAGCCCTGCAAATGGCAGTCGATGGTCAGGAACCAGCCACCTTAAAAAAAATGCTCACCACTGAGGTCGAATACATCCGGCAACGTCACGACAAGGGTGCCGAAATCTTCACCTCTCTTGCCGCCTATGCCCCTGCGATGGGTATGGTCGGCACCCTCATTGGTCTGGTTCAGATGCTGCAGACTATGGATGACCCCGCCGCCATTGGCCCGGCGATGGCTGTCGCTCTGCTCACGACCTTCTACGGTGCGGTAATTGCCAACGTCGTCTGTAACCCCATCGCAGGAAAACTACGCAACCGTTCAAATTCAGAAGTACTTACCAAAACCCTCGTCATTGAAGGTATGCAATCCATCCTTTCTGGAGAAAATCCTCGCATCATGGAACAGAAACTGCATGCCTTTATTGCACCAAAGCTCAGAGAATCAACTTTTAAAAAATAACAGGTCCCTCGAGAAATGGCTGAAGAAGACCTTATCCAGGAAGAAGAAGCAAAAGAAGAGGAATGCAAGTGTCCAGAAGGCGCCCCTCTGTGGATGGTCACCTATTCTGACCTGGTAACCTTGTTGCTCACCTTTTTCGTGCTCCTGCTCTCCATGGCTAATATGGACCCGATAAAATTCAATGCCGCAACCCAGTCGATGCGAGATGCCTTCGGGATGCACAAACAGCAGTCCCGGATTGAATTTTCTCTGCCAATAATTCCTTCACCGCCAAAGACCACCTTTCTTCCGGTGAACCCGCAACAGTCACGAAAAGTTTATAGCCGTATCAAAGCGGATATTGAAACGATGAAACTGAGCAAAAGTGTCAACGCCATCAAAAAGGATAGCGATACCTTGATCCTACGTATTCAAGATCCAGTGCTCTTTGCTTCTGGAAGCGCCAAGCTCCATTCACGCAGTTATCCATTACTGCGCAAAATTGCTGATATCGTCCGGCCAGTACCAGCCGACATCCGTATCGAAGGGCATACCGATGACACAATTTGGGGGGATTCTCCGTTGGGTAACTGGAACCTCTCTACGGAAAGAGCCATTGCCGTGATGCGTTTTTTCAAACAGGCCGATCTCTTGCCTTTAGAGCGCCTTTCCGCGGTAGGCTTTGGTAGTGATAAACCAGTAGTACCAAATATCAATGAAGAAAATCGAGCCAAAAACAGACGGGTTGACTTCATTCTCAAGTTAAAAAACCCACGGCAAAGCGCGGCTCATACCCCAAGTGACATTCCATTATAAGGACGAGGAAGAACAATAATATGGCTAAGAACGATGCAACAAAAAATGAAGGAAAAAAAAGCAAGAAAATGCTTTTTATCATCCTTGCTCTCCTCTTGATTCTGCTTATCGTAGCGGCCGGCCTTTCCTGGTTTTTTCTCATCAAAAAACCCACTGGCCAGGAATCAGAAGATCCTGGAGAAAAGGTGCCGATCCCCAAGGCCGCCGAAGAAACGGCAATCGGGCCGATGGTGGACATCAAAGAATTCGTTGTCAATATCATCAGCGAAGAGGAACGACATTATGTCAAGGCATCGCTGACCGTTGAACTGAGTAACAAAGAGGTTCTCGAAGAATTCAACCAACGTCTCCCCCAGGCCCGTGACGCCATCCTTCTTCTCGTCGGAAACAAGACCTATGAAGAGCTCCAGGATCTTCAGGGGAAAAAACAGTTAAAGGCGGAACTCATATTAAAGCTCAACGCCATACTACATTCTGGCAAGGTCAAAGCAATCTATTTCACCGATTTCGTCGTCCAGTAAGCAAAGAGGAAATGTTGTGGACCCAATACTTACCAAACAAGAAATCGCAGCCCTCTTACAGGCGATTCACGACGGCGACGTACCACTCAATGATAGCAACGAAGAGCAGTTCAAGAATTTGCCACCAGTACAACCTGTTGACCTGTTCAGTAGCACCCATAATCAAAACGAAGAAGGTCGATTTCCCAATTTCGATCTCATCCTCGACAACTTTTGCCAGTATTACGCCATCGCCTTAACCAATGAGCTGCAACGCCCTTTTAACATTAAGAGAACATGTCTTGAGACCACAACATTCCAGGAATTCATCAACACCATGGGATCTCCAGGCGCCATAGGAATCTTCAACCTGCCCCCACTCAAACAGGGGATTTTGTTGAGTACCAATCGTAAACTCTCGTACGCCCTCATTGAAATGACCCTGGGGGCCACCATAGATTTAAGCAATGAATCACCACAACGGGCATTAACAACCTTGGAGCTCACCATTCTCCGTCCTTTAGTCGAGCTTGCCAATAGCTGTTTCGAAAAAACATTCAAACCGCTTCTTGATGTGGAAAGTTCACTGCATAAAATAGAGAGCAATCCCCGTCTTGTCTCAATTACCGAAGCAGAATTGGAGGTTCTCATTGCAAAACTTGCAGTCCAGTTCAAAGAGATCACCGGCGAGATCACCCTGGCCTTTCCGATCTCCACCTTACTGCCCATTCGAGAACAACTGCGTTCCCTGCTCAACCTCCATGAAATAACTCGAGGAAGTTGGCGGGACATTCTCAAGAATTCTGTGCAGAATATGGTCATGGAACTCACCGCCCAGTCAGGGGTCATGGAAATGAACATTGGTCAGGTAGCCAATCTCAAAAAAGGCGACATCCTTCCCCTGGGATACGACCCCGATACCCCGTTAAAGGTCCTGGTTGGCAACCAATTAAGATTTTACGCCAAGCCAGGACTTATGAGAGGAAAAAAAGCCATCAGCATAACAACAGAACTCGCCACAACTGAGGAAAAATAATATGGAACATGATACCGGGGGCCATGGCGCCAGACCCGCTCCAGAAGAACTCAAAGAGCTCCTCGAAGAAGAGGTACCAACAGCACCACCGGGGAGCCAGATGAAACGCCCCGACACCGCCACCAACGCGTCGCGGGACCTTGATTTCATCTACGATGTCCCCTTACAGGTCTCCGTAGAGGTCGGTCGCAGTAAGATTCTGTTAAAAGATCTGTTGCGCATGGGCGAAGGCTACGTCATTGAGCTTGATAAACTTGCCGGTGAGCCCTTAGATCTCTACGTCAACTCCTGCCTTATCGCCAAAGGAGAGGCCGTCATGGTCGGCGAAAGATTCGGTATCCGGCTCACCGACGTGGTCAACGCCAGCGATCGGGTAAAAAAACTCGGATAACAATATGTTATGAAAAAACATCTTGGTTCGATACTGCCATTATTATTTGGCATTCCTACGTCATCAGCACTGGCCGCAGAACCGCTACTCACCGAGCAGCTTGACCCCTATTTTCGCATGCTTTGGGGTCTGTTCATTGTTCTTGGCATGATGCTCGTCGTCTACGGATTGCTCAGAAAACGCTTTAACCTGATGGCCCATCGTCCAGGAAAAGTCATACAAGTCATTGAAATACAACCCCTGATGCCGAAAAAATCCCTCTGCCTCGTTCAGGTAAAGCAACAAACACTGCTGGTGGGCGTCAGCGACCAGGCAATCACTCTCCTCGCAACCCTTGACGAGAAAGGGCAACACAACGAAGAGCATCACGACCAGGAGAGTTTTGAGACCATCCTCGCCAAAAGTCAGGAACCCACACCATGAAAGGCCTTTGTTCCTCATTGGCTATAGCCCTGATAGCAGCGTTTTTCTCTGTCACTGAGGCCTCTGCAGCAATAAGCCTGCCTACCATAACCTTGGGTCTCGCCGAGGCTGATTCCCCACAGCAGATCTCCACCGCCCTGCAAGTTCTTTTCGTACTCACGATCCTCTCGGTGACTCCGGCCATCATTCTGATGACCACCTGTTTTACCAGAATCGTCATTGTACTCGGCTTTCTCCGTCAGGCCATGGGCACCCAGAACATGCCACCCACCCAGATCATCCTCGGCCTGTCATTGTTTTTATCTTTTTTCATCATGTCTCCAACATTAAACAAAATGAACGAGACAGCTCTGCAACCCTATATCAACGAAGAAATCAACCAGGGTGAGGCCCTGGAAAAGGCCCTTATTCCACTCAGAGAATTCATGTTCAGTCAAGTAAAGGAAGAAGAGCTGGCGCTGCTTGCCGATATCACCTTGGACATTGAGCCCGCCAATAAAGATGACATCCCCACGATGACACTCATTCCGGCCTTCATCCTCTCGGAATTAAAACGTGCCTTCCAGATGGGATTCATGATCTATATTCCCTTTCTGGTTATAGACATGGTCGTGGCCTCGGTGCTGATGTCCATGGGCATGATGATGCTCCCTCCAGTTATTATCTCGATGCCTTTTAAACTACTGCTCTTTGTCCTGGTCGATGGCTGGAATCTCATTGTCGGCTCACTCATCACAAGTTTTAATCTATAGGGAGGAGATATGACACCGGACATGGCCATAAACATTTGCAGGAAGGCGATCCAAACCATCCTGATGGTCTCGGCACCAATGCTGCTCTCTGGCATGCTCATCGGTCTTTTGGTCTCAATTTTCCAGGCAGCAACCCAGATCAACGAACAGACCCTGACCTTCATTCCCAAAATTGTCGCCGTCTTTTTGACCCTGCTGCTCTTTGGCCCGTGGATCATTCGCCTTACAACGACCTTTGCCGCCGGCCTGTTTACTTCTTTAGCGACCCTCTAAAAACAAGACCAGGGTCAAATTTACCGTGGATATCCCGTTAGTTCCCATAGAGCAATTCCAGCTCTTTCTCGTGGTTCTTGCCAGAGTGGCAGGTTTTGTCAGCGCCATTCCAATTTTTGCCGCCACCCAATCACCGATACAAATCAGAGTCGCCCTCACCGTGAGTCTCACCCTGTTATTTTTTCCAGTGATGTCTCCGGGGCTGCCCCAGATTCCATTTACCCCGGCACCATTCATGCTGTTTGTCGCCAGTGAACTCCTACTGGGAACCCTTCTGGGTCTCGCGGTCCGCCTCATTTTTACCGCCATTGAGTTTGGCGCCACGGTAATCGGCTATCAGATGGGTTTTGCCGCAGCCAATGTCTTTGATCCTTCAAGCGAACGACAAATTGCCCTGATCTCCCAGTTTCAAAATGTCTTTGCCATCCTGCTCTTTCTCGCCGTTGACGGGCATCATCTTTTTTTGCGTATTGCGGTACACTCCTACGAGCTGCTGCCGCCTGGAATGTTCAACTTTTCAGGAGATGCCGCACACTATCTCATCGAACTCACCGCAAAGATGTTCACCCTCGGTGTGCAATTCAGCGCCCCGGTCCTTGCCGTGCTGCTGCTTTCTGGTCTTATCCTCGGTATCCTGGCCCGGGTCTTTCCACAACTCAACGTCTTTCTCCTTTCCTTTCCCATCAATATTGGTGCTGCCTTTATTGTCATCGCTTTGACACTCGACTATTCCGCGACCCTGCTGCGACGAGAATTTGACAATCTGGGAATCACCCTGAGCACCTTCCTCAATCTCCTAAACTTCTAATTCCGTTACACACCTCAATCTCTATTCAATTATGAAAAAAAACAAAACAAACCCTGGTCTATGGGAAGGACAGTGGCTCCATTTCACTTGCATTGCTTTACTCGTTTTTCTTATGAACCTTACGTGGAGATATTTAGGTGAACCATTTCCTGCCTTTTTTTGGGGTGCTGTAACTCTCCCCATTATACATCAAATTTATGTATGGCTGGCTTGGCGACTAGAGCTGCACAATGGCTTAACAAGCAAGGCCATTGGGTTCAATTATTACCTTCTCATTTTTTTTATCCTTTTTATTAGCCGATTTATTTCTCTTCTAGTACTGGCTTGGAAAGATCACGGGAGCCTTAATCTCGGTATTGATATTGTGATAATTCTGACACTGCTTCTTGCTTTACCTGGTATCTATGCTGCATACAGTGTGATACGATATTTTGGTATATTTCGAGCAGCTGGTGCTGATCATTTCGACATTCGATACCGTGACATGCCCCTTGTCAACAAAGGTATATTTCGTTTTACGAGTAATGGAATGTATGTGTACGCATTCCTTTTATTCTGGGCAATTGCTATTGGTTTCAATTCAAGCGCCGCATTAGCTGTTGCCGCCTTTAGCCATATTTATATTTGGATACATTTCTATGCCACAGAAAAGCCAGATATGGATTTTCTATACAGCTTGGCGAGCAAAGATGAACAATAAGACAAAGCAGCTTTATTGAAAAAACGTTTCAAGAAACAGCGGAAAGATTGTGGTTTTTCAAGATTTATCAATGAATCGACAGTTCGTCTTTTAATCCAAGTATGGCGTGAAATCCCATCAGCCCTCAATGCACCAACGCACGAAATAACTATCTTAATAACTCAAGTTAGCCAGCTCTTAACACAATGCGTTCGATTTCTTATTTTTTATAACAGGTTCTAAACAGGAAGACACGCCCCCTATCTCGCACAACCCCTCAGCCAGGAACATTTTTTGCTACAAGAGCAAAGAGAAACGATTTTACGACCTTCTCCCTGCGGTATTAAACGAAGACAACACAAGCGTAAGGCAAGTTAATAAAAATGCCCACAACCGAGAACTATGGCTGAAGAATCCTCCGCAGGTGGAGAGCGCACTGAAGCGCCGTCGGCGAAACGACGAGAAGATTTTCGTAATAAAGGCCAGGTCGCCCAATCGAAAGAGGTGCAGACAGCGGCATTGCTCACCATTGTCTTTCTCTTCTGGGTCTTTTACAGCCCGGTTTTCTGGAAGGGACTCTCCCAACTGCTGACCTCACTTTTCCAGCATATCCACGCCGTACCACCAAC
>PDWI01004433.1_pt1 | contig 18838 bp, 15 predicted proteins | sample 1430891 | NCBI WGS metagenome assembly PDWI01 (sample SAMN01162508, study PRJNA174530) | Oral metagenome, whole genome shotgun sequencing project. | biome: Marine environment; feature: Marine mammal; material: Swab sample of the gingival sulcus; isolation source: swab sample of gingival sulcus...
CGATTATAGAATATATAACCACAGAAAAATGGTAGTCGGCGAGATTAAGTGCGACTTGTAAGGAGGATTAAAAATGACAAGAGAAATGGGTAAAACCTACGAACCTCAAAGTTTTGAGGACAAAATCTACAAATTATGGGAAGATAATGAGGCTTTTAAAGCACAAATAGAATCTGAAAAGCCTAAGTTTTCGGTCATGCTGCCACCTCCAAATATTACAGGACAATTGCACATGGGTCATGCTCTAGATAGTAGTTTACAGGATATCATGGTTAGGTTTAAACGCCTACAAGGCTATGATGTGTTATGGCTACCTGGCACAGACCACGCTTCAATAGCTACTGAGGTTAAGGTGTGGGATGCGATGCGTGACGAGGGTTTTGTAAAAGAAGAGGTTTCTCGTGACAAATTCTTAGAACGTGCATGGCAATGGAAAGAAAAATACGAATCAACTATTTTATCACAGTTTAAAAAACTAGGTAATTCTTGTGATTGGTCACGTTTGAGATTCACTATGGATGAGGGCTGTAATAAAGCAGTTACTAGATACTTTGTTGATATGTATAATGATGGCAAAATCTACAAAGGCGAACGTATGATAAACTGGTGTATTGATTGTAAAACGTCGATTTCAGACCTTGAAGTAGAACACGAAGAAAAAGATGGAAACCTATACTACCTAAAATATATGATAGAGGGAACAGAAGAATATATTGAAGTTGCAACAACTCGTCCTGAAACTATTTTTGGCGATACAGCGGTTGCAGTTCACCCAGAAAACGCAAAATATAAAAATTTAATTGGCAAAAAAGTTATTGTGCCAATCGTTAATAGAGCGGTAGAAGTAATTGGCGATGATTATGTTGATATTGAATTTGGTACAGGCGCCTTAAAGGTTACGCCAAGTCATGATGTCAACGACTTTGAAATTGGTGCTCGTCATAATTTAGAGAGTATCATTGCGATAGAGCTTGATGGTACAATGAATCACTATGCTGGTAAATACGAGGGAATGACTCGTGAAGAGTGTCGAAAAGCAGTTGTGAAAGACCTGGAAGCTGAGGGGCTTTTAATCAAAAAGGAAACCCACACCCATAATGTTGGTACTTGTTACAGGTGTCATCAGGCAATTGAACCAATGGTGTCTATGCAGTGGTTTGCTAAGACGGATGAGGTTGCTAAGCGTGGTATTGAAGAACTTAACAAAACTTTATACTTTGTGCCACAACGTTTTGAAAAAATCTATACAGCGTGGCTGGAAAATATTAGAGATTGGTGTATTTCTAGACAACTTTGGTGGGGACATAGAATTCCAGCTTACTATTGTCAGGAATGTGATCACACTATGGTACTTGATAATGCACCAACAGCATGTGAAAAGTGTCAATCAACGAATATTAAGCAGGACGAAGATGTATTAGATACATGGTTCTCATCTGCTTTATGGCCGTTCTCAACTTTAGGCTGGCCTGAAAAAACAGAACTGATGGATACTTATTTCCCAACTTCAACCCTAGTAACTGGTTATGATATCATCTTTTTCTGGGTGGCTAGAATGGTATTTGCCTCACTTTATAACCTTGATTGCATGCCGTTTAAGGATGTTCTTATTCACGGTCTGGTTAGAGACGAACAAGGTAGAAAAATGAGTAAGTCCTTAGGCAATGGTGTAGACCCGCTTGACATTATTGATGAGTACGGTGCTGATGCCCTAAGATATATGTTAATTACAGGTAACACACCTGGTAACGACCAACGATTCTTAATTAAGAGGGTTGAAGGAGCTCGTAATTTTGCTAATAAACTGTGGAATGCATCAAGATTTGTAATTCAAGGGGTAGATTCTTTTGATGATAATATTGATGAAATTAAAGAGCTAGACTTAGCGGACAAGTGGATTTTAACAAGACTTGCTGAAGTATCTAAGATTGTGTTTGATTCGGCGGATTCTTATGAATATGCAATTGGTGGTACACAACTTTATGAATTCATTTGGAACGAATACTGTGATTGGTATATCGAACTTGCTAAGATTAGATTATATGGCGAAGATGAACAGGCTAAAAAAGATGTTCAAAAAGTCTTGATCTACGTTTTGAAGAAGATTTTAATGCTGTTACAACCATATATGCCTTTCATAACACAAGAAATTTATTCATATATGAGTGATGATATTTTGATGAATAAGCTATGGAAAAAACTTGATGACAAGCATAAGTATGAAGAAGCGAAGCAACAGATGGACTTAATTATGGATGCGATTAAAGCGATTCGTAACGCAAGACAAGAAATGGATATTAAGCCGTCTAAAAAGGCGAAGTTATATGTTTATTCAGCGGATAATAATATCTATTTGAATAATGATACCTATTTTAAACAGCTTGCTTCTGTTAGTGAGATTGAAGGTTTGGATACAGATACTGTACCAAGCGAAGATACGCTGAATGCCATTACAAAGCATGCTAAACTTTATGTTCCTGCAGATGAATTGATTGATTATCAAAAAGAATTTGATAGATTAAGCAAGGAAGAGAAAAAGTTACACGGCGAAATTGCTAGAATAGATGGCAAACTTTCTAATCAAGGCTTTGTTGGTAAAGCACCTGAAGCTGTTATTGCAAAGGAAAAAGAAAAGTTAGCTGAATATAAGAAGATGCTAGAGGACGTTGAAGCTAGTTTGGCGAAGATAAAGGGTAAACTTTAGTTTCTACAATACTTAATAATTCTTGGGCTACAACATCGGCATTATGCCTAATGTAGCCCTCTTTTATTTCAATAAAATCTCTTTCGATAATATTTAATTTTCTATTTACAAGCTTGTTTCTGCCTGCTTCAGATAAAAACAGAGGTGTAGCACCCTCTTTTTTGTAGGCATCATATAAACAATCGCTCAATCTTTTGTTATTCACCAAAACAGTATCAAAAATTTGAGCAGCAATGTGTTGTTCAATTTCATCAATATATTCTTCAATTGCTAAGCCAGTGGTTTCACCAGGTTGGCTTAAAAGATTGGCGCAGTAAACAACTTTTGCCTTGCTTTCAAGGATTGATTCCTTAACGCCTTTGACAAGTAAATTAGGTAAAATGCTAGTGTATAAACTACCTGGCCCTATTAAAATAACGTCCGCACTTTTTATGGCGTTTGGTACTTCTTCATAAATTTTGGCATTTTCTGGATGGATATTGATAGAACAAATTTTAGCATTCTTTTTGATGGCTTCAAATGGTATCATTGATTCACCAAAAACTATGCTATCATCTGCTAACTTTGCACTAATAGCAATATCTTCTAAACTAACTGGTAAGACTCTGCCTGTTACAGCAAAAATTTTATGGATGTGCAGTAAGGCAGCTTCAAAACTACCTGTCATTTCAACGAGGGCGGCAATTAAAATATTGCCTAAGTTATGTGGGCTAAGGCTTTCGTCTTTAAACCTGTATTGCATCAATTTTTCCATAAAAGGTTCAGTATTGGATAGTGCTAAAATACAGTTTCTAATATCACCAGGTGGCAGCATGCCTAGGTCTTTGCGTAGAATACCAGAACTGCCCCCGTCATCAGCTACTGTTACTACTGCACTGATATTTTTACTAACTTTTTTGATGCCTCTTAAAACAACGCTGATGCCAGAACCGCCACCTATTACCACTACTTTTATATCGCTATTTAAAGTCATTAGTGTTTATCCTTGTCTTTATCTCTGTGGTTCATTTTAACGTTGTAACCTTTTTTGCTAAATTCAGTGGCAAGTCTTTTAGTAAAAGCAACTGAGCGGTGTTTACCACCGGTACAACCAATCGAAACCACGATTTGGTTTCTGGCTTCGTCTGAATAACATTTAAAGCTAAAATCTAATAATTCAAAAAGTTTGTCATAGTATTCTGTGGCTATTTTTTGTTCAAAAATAAAGTTGTAAACGGCTTTGTCTTCGCCTGTTAGTGGACGCAGTTCCTTAATATAATAGGGATTCTCGATAAATCTTACATCAAAAACCATATCAGCATGAAGTGGCACACCGTATTTAAAGCCAAATGAATTAAAGATAATTTCGGTATTTTCTTGTACTGATTTAATAGAAAAAATCTTGAGTAATAAAAGGTTTAATTCACGTTTGCTCATGGTGCTGGTGTCTATTACTTTATCTGACATTTCTTTTAAAAATTCAGTGCATCTAAGTTCTTCTTCAATGGCATTGATCATTGAACTTTCGTTCATGCCGTCTATGCTTAAAGGATGTGCTCTTCTAGTTTCTTTAAATCTTTTTACCAAAACATTGGTGTTAGCTTCTAAGAAGATAACTTCAATGTCGCCATATTTAACCTTTAATTCGGCTAGGTTATCTTTGAGTTCGCTAAAAAAGGCTCTGCCTCTAATATCTATTACAATTGCCACTTTTTGAGTGCTTTTCGCATCTGAATCTATGATTAAATCCAAAAATTTATCAAGTAAAGCAGGCGGTAAATTATCTATGCAATAAAAGCCCATGTCTTCTAGTTTGTCAATGACCGTTGACTTGCCTGCACCAGATAAACCAGTTATTATTTTGATTTCAGCGTTCATAGTAGTTTCACTTCTCTTTCTAATCTTACACCTTTTAGGTCGAAAACACATTTCTGCACAATTTGAATTAAAGTTATGATGTCTTTTGCTGTGGCTGTGCCAGTATTTACAATAAACCCAGCGTGTTTGTCAGATACCATAGCGCCACCATATGCCATGCCTTTTAAGCCGGATTCCTCGATTAGCCCACCAGCGTAATAGCCCTCCGGTCTTTTAAATACTGAGCCGCAAGAAGGGTAGTTAAGAGGCTGTTTAGCCTTTCTTCTAGCCATTAGTTCCTTCATGGTATCTAGGATTTCTTGTGTTGGTTTATTTTCTAGTTCAAATTCGGCTTCTAACACAATGTAATTATTTTTTTGGACAATGGATGTTCTGTATCCAAAATCCATTTCTTTACTGCTAAGTTCTATGATATTTAAGTCGTTATCTAAGAGTTTAACCTTTGTGATAACCTGCTTCATTTCTCCGCCATAAGCACCAGCATTCATGCAAACAGCGCCGCCCAGCGTGCCAGGTATGCCATGAGCAAATTCTAAACCACCTAAGCCTTTATTTGCACAAAAATCGGCAAGATGACGTAAGCTAATGCCGCTTTCTGCTCTTACAAAGTTTTTATCTACTTTAATGTTTGCAAAATCTGAACCAAGTTTAATAACGGCGCCTCTAATGCCTTCATCATTTATTAAAATATTACTTCCTCTACCAAGCACTATATAGGGAAAGTTATTTGTTCTAAATGTTTTTATTACTTCTATTAGTTCTGTTACATTAGCGGGCTTAATCATTATATCAGCCTGCCCACCAACATTGTAGCTAGTGTGCTTTTTCATGCTTTCATTTATCAGAATTCTATTTTTATCTATTGTTTTTTCAAGTTGTTGTATTATTTCCATTACAATTCCTTTTTTTACTTGTTTTTTTGTACAATAACTACGTTGGCTACGAATAAATGACTCAGTTATGTAGGTCTGTCTACACGCCTTCGTCATTTTTCTTGCCGCCTTGTTTTAGTACAAAAATTCTGCGTAAACTTTTTACTTGTTTTTTTGTATATCGTTCGTTACTACACATTATAATACAAAAATAACGACAAAACTAGGTACAATAAAAAAAAGTGTAATATTACAGCTATGTGTCAATATATAATACAAATTAGTAATTTGTTTGGTAATGAAAATAAAAAAAGTAACATATATACCTTGCAATTTCAATGTAATATAAAAGTCCTATATAAAATATGGGGATTTGCATTGAAATTAGGACTTTTAGAAGCACTTGATTGTGGGTATAATATAAATAAGAAAAAGGAAAATGTTGGATGTTCTTATTAGACATCATTTCTATATATTTTAGCAAACCTTGTGAAAACTTGGGACGCAAAGCTACGATTCTAAACTTATCATATATATTGGTAGGCATGAAAGTCGAGTTGCATTCATTTTAGGTGGATAGCAACTTTTTTTATTATTTTTTAAGGCTAGGAATTATATTTTGGGAGGGTAAAAATGAATAATTTATTAAATAAAGGGTTATCATTAGCTTTAAGTTTAGCTTTATTGCTTACACTTATACCTATTAGTTATGCTGATGATACAGGGGTCTTGCCTGAAAGACAAGTAAATTCAGAGCAAGTTTTAGCAAAAGAACAGTTGGATACTTCTAATGTTCCGATAGAATCTGCTGTTATCTTGAACAAAGCTGAAAGTGCTCAAACAAGTGAAACAGAACCACTTGTAAATGATGATGCAGAAGGTAGCGATGAGCAATCTAATGATACGGAACCAGCTTTAACAGAAGGTGAAGTTGAACAAGCTGATCTTCAAGCAGAACTTGTTGCGGGGCAAGAAACGCCGGTTTTAACCGACAATACACCGCTTGAAAAAGATCAAGAACTAAGTGAAGATAAAGACAGCACTCCAAAAGCAGTAGAAGAAAGTTCGGTAGAACTTGATGTTATAGTTGAAGATACTGAAAAAGATCTAGCAGCTGATGAAGAAGCTGTGGAGCTGGTAAAAACTGTTGAAGAAGGACTATTAGACGAATTCAAACAAGCAAAGCAAGACGACGAACTAACAAATGCTGTTGCTATGTTTTCTGTGATGAATAGCTTAGGTGCAATGCCATCAAATAATCAAGTTTCAAAACCTGGTGAGCTTTCAATAAACAAAACTGCCACAAAAGTTGGTAAAAATTTATTTGATGTTGAACTTACAATAAATGGTAAAGATAAAAGAGAACATACAGATATCATTTTAGTTATCGACCGTTCTGGTTCAATGGGTGCTAGTGGTTATAATGATAGGATGACGCCTACTAAACAAGCAGTAGAACAATTTATTAACACGGTGATTCCACAGAGTAGTGAAGGAACAATCAATGTTGGTATCATGACGTTTGACAGCGAAATTACTTATCCAACAGCAATGCAATTAACAAATGATAAAGATACGCTTATAAATGAACTATATAATAATTCAGCTTTTGAACCAAGAGGTAATACCTTTACGCATATGGCATTTAAAACAGCTAGAGAAGTACTTGAACAGTCAACAGCTACTAACAAATATATGATATTACTGACAGATGGCTTACCTTCTATTTCGTATCAATTAAAAGATTGGGAAAAGGGTAGCAAAGCTATTTGGGCAAAAGAACCTTATATTAAGAAGTTGCCTGATGATGCTAAAATACACCCTAGTGATATTGTAGGTAATGATTATTGTATAACAGAGGACATAAATATGGCTACCATGGTTGATTATGAACATTCTTATAATATGAGTGATACGCCAAGTGGAACATACAACAATGCACATATTTACAATGATGAAATTTATATCCAAATGAAGTGGGATCCTAAAGATGAAAACGGAAATTATCCATTTGATCCATTTTTAAATCTTAATAATTTATATAAGGCAGAGGCAAAACTTGCTCAGGAACAAAACATTCAGACTTATGCTATTGGAATAGATATGTTTGATATAGGAAATAAAATTATGTCAGATTTAGTGGGTGATGACAACGTATACAATACAACGACTGCTGGTTTAGAAACAATCTATTCGCAGTTAGCTGAAGAAGTGAAATATGCTGCTACTAATGCAAATATTACTGACCCAATGGGCGAAATGTTTTCAATGGTAGACATCAATGGCGATGGAATTGTAGACAAAAAAGATGTAGCAGTAATTGATAAAAATGGTGATGTTTTAACTGATGCAGAACTTACTTGGGATGAAGCCGCTGAAACTATCAAACTAACTATTCCCAAAGTTACTGAGGCATTATCACCAATTAAAATCAAGTATCAAGTAATACTTGATGGAGAAAATCCACAAGATGGTGTAGAATATCCAACGAATGGAACAACAACAATAGACTATACAGATTCAGCTGGAAGTTCAATTGTGAAGAAGGAATTTCCTATACCTACTGGAAGTCTTAAAGATGCGAGAATTACAACTAACTATGTATTAGTAGATGGAGAAGGCAACCTTATAAAGACGGATGGAACAAATAATCCAGCTATGAATCTTGATGATGCAAGAATAAAAACAGAAAGTAAAGGTTATGATTTGGGCTCAAATATAGAAGTTGTTGCACCTATGACATTTACCAAAGATGGCATAACCTATAAATATGTTGCAAAATCAAGTGTAGTAGGTACACAAGGTACTTTTGAGACAAATATTTCTCCTAGTACAGTAAATACAACGGTTACACCAAATATGAGTATTTGCTTCACTTATGAAAAAGTTCCTGAGAATAATGGTGATGATACTAACAACAGTCAACCAACACCAAAGAAAAAGAAAAAACGTAGAAGGGATAGAGATAATGATAATGTAGTTGAAGAAGTAATCATCGAAGAAGAAGAAACACCGTTAGCTAAGCTTGATACGGCAAATCACAATGCGTATCTTGTAGGTTATGTAGATGGTAGCGTTAGACCAAATGGTTTGCTAAAAAGAGAAGAAGCTGCGGCAGTATTCTTTAGACTATTAGATAAAGATTATAGAGATAGTATTAGAACAACAGAAAATAAATTTGATGATGTACATGCAAGTGATTGGTCAAACAAGCACATTAGTACATTAGCGAATGGTGATATCCTGAAGGGTTATCTTGATGGTTCATTTAGACCGGATGAAAATATCACAAGGGCAGAACTTGCTGTAATAGCTTCAAAATTTGATAAGCTAGAGTACAATGCAGAACATAACTTTAGTGATATTACAGAACATTGGGCAGAAAAGTATATTGCGTCGGCAGTAGCAAAAGGTTGGGTAAATGGTTATGAAGATGGTACGTTTAAGCCTGATCAATATATCACAAGAGCTGAATTTGTAACGTTTGTAAATAACGTTCTTGATAGACACGTGAAACTTGAAGATATACTAAAAGATGCAAAAGAATTTACAGACTTAAAAGATACGTCTAAGTGGTACTATTGTCCAATGAAGGTTGCTACAAATAGCTATAACTATGAACAATTAGAGCCTGAAAATGCTATTAAGTTCCAAAAGTGGACAGAGATTATAAACCCATTTATCGAATTTTAAACTGTGAAAATGGCGAATTAAGGTGTTACTTCGGATTTTTTAAACTCTCATGTACGTTTAGTACACATCGACCTTCAAAAATCCTTGTGCCTATCAATTCACACATTTTCCCTAGTTTAAAAGTGGAAACTGTGAAAATGGTGAATGAAGTGGAGAAATCTCTTTAGTGAGATTTCTCGGCTAACGCTCGAAATGGCAAAAGGCTTCCTTAGGGGAGTCTTTTTGTTTGACAAAAATTTTACAAATTTGCTTGTATCGTAAAAATGATATATAATAGCAGGACAAATATAACTTAAAATGAGAGAGGAATTAGTAATGGATAATGTAAGAGTTAGGTTTGCACCTAGTCCAACGGGCTATTTGCACATAGGTGGTTTAAGAACTGCATTGTACGATTATTTGTATGCAAAGCAAAGAGGAGGCGCCTATATACTTAGAATCGAAGATACAGACAGAACTAGACTGATAGATGATGCTACAAAAAAATTAGTAGATGTTTTAAATAGGCTTGGTATTAAGCATGACGAGGGTCCACAGTTTGACAGGGACGGTGTTTTGTATCAGATGGGGGACTATGGTCCTTATGTGCAGTCTAAAAATGTTGAAGCGTATACAGAAGCAGCTGAAAAGCTTATTGAATCTGGGCATGCTTACCATTGTTTTTGTTCGAAGGAGCGTCTGGATAAGGTTAGAACAGCTTTACAAGAGAGTGGTGAAACACCAAGATATGATGGTTTTTGCCGTAATATCAGCAGAGAAGAAGCTGAAAAACGTATAGAAAAGGGCGAACCTTATGTAATCAGACTCAGACTGCCAGAAGATACAGACATTACTTTTGAAGATGGTATCAGAGGTGAAGTTACTTTTAATACACAAGATTTGGATGACCAAGTTTTGGTAAAACAAGACGGCTTCCCTACTTATCACTTGGCAGTTGTGGTTGACGACCATAATATGGAAATTACTCAAGTTATTAGAGGGGAAGAGTGGGTTTCTTCTACACCTAAACATATTGCCTTATATGAGGCTTTTGGTTGGAAAAAACCAAAATATACACATTTGCCACTTATTTTAAATGAACAAAAAAGAAAATTATCAAAGAGGCATGATGATGTTTCGGTTGATGGCTTTTTAGATGAAGGCTTTTTAGAAGAAGCAATGATAAACTATGTTAGTATGCTTGGCTGGTCGCCAGGGGAAGAAGATGAAATAATGACAATGGATGACCTTTTGGAGCGTTTTGACTTTACTAAATTATCACACTCTGGTGCGGTATTTAGTATTGATAAGATGAAATGGGTTAATGCACAACATATTCGTAGATTAGATTTAAACGATTTAACAAATAGGGCTATTCCATATTTATTAAAAGGTGGCTCGATAACGAATGATGATGTTAAAAATAATATGCCATGGGTAAGACGTATTGTTTCTTCGCTAACAGAAAGGGTTGAAACACTGGCGGATTTTCCTAAAAAAGCAGAAGTCTTTTTTGGTGATGAATTAAAGATTGAAAACGAAGAAGCAAGTGATGTTTTAAAGCAAGAAGATGCTAAAAATGTGATAGAAGCTTTAATAAAAGAAATAGAATCGCTAAATGAAATAGATTTTGATAATCCTAAGTCTGTGCTTAAAGCGGTGCAGAAATCTAGTGGTTATAAGGGAAAAACTTTATTTATGACAGCAAGGGTTGCTTTATCTGGGCAAACTCACGGGGTTGACCTTGGAGATTTACTTGCTATTTTAGGTAAGGATTTGGCATTAAAGAGATTAGAACAAGCTAAAAACTTAGCTGAAAAAGGAGAGTAAACTATGAAATTATATAATTCTTTAAGTAGGAGTGTAGAAAATTTTGAACCATTTGAAGAAGGCAAGGTAAAATTATATACTTGTGGTCCAACGGTTTACAATTATGCACACATTGGTAATTTACGTACCTATATACATGAAGATGTTTTGGAAAAAAGTTTAATTATGCTTGGTTACGAAGTGAAAAGAGCGATGAACATCACGGATGTTGGGCATTTAGAGTCTGATGCTGATAGTGGCGAGGATAAGATGCTAAAAGGTGCTAAGCGTGAAAATAAAACGGTTTGGGAAATTGCTGAAATGTATACGGATGCGTTTTTTGAAGATTGTGCCAAACTGAATATAAAAAAACCGGCTATTATCAGAAAAGCAACTGACCTAATTAAAGAATATATTGATTTTATACAAATTTTAGAAAAAAAAGGCTACACTTATTTTGCTGGTGGTAATGTGTACTTTGATATCACAAAGGCTGATGATTATACTAAGTTATCAAAAATAGATTTATCAAAGCTTCAGGTTGCGATGCGAGATGACGTTGAAGAAGACTTAAACAAGAAGAATCCTTACGACTTTGTACTGTGGTTTACAAAATCAAAGTTTGACAATCAAGAAATGAAGTGGGATTCACCTTGGGGTGTTGGTTATCCGGGTTGGCACATTGAGTGTTCGGTAATTGCTCTAGATACTTTAGGTGAAGAACTGGATATTCACTGTGGTGGTGTTGACCATATTGCTGTTCACCATACTAATGAAATAGCTCAAACCGAAAGTTACACCGGTAAACAGTGGTGTAAGTATTGGTGGCATGGCGAATTTTTAGTTGTTAAAGAAGGCAAAATGTCTAAGTCGAAGGGCGAATTTTTAACAGTAGATGTTTTGATAAAACATGGTTATGACCCATTGGCGTATCGATATTATGTGCTTGGTTCACATTATAGAAAGCAATTAGAATTTACTTTTGAGAACCTAGATCAAGCACAGATTGCATATAAAAAACTTAGAAAACAGTGTGCTGAAATATGCGCTGGTGAGGGCGAGTTTTTAGCGTTTGAAGAAGCTAGTTTAGCGTTTAAAAATAAGTTTGATGATTGCTTGGCGGATGACTTAAACACGGCAAATGCAATGACTGTTTTATATGATGTGTTAAAGTCGGATTTAAGTAAAAAAGAAAAGGCACATTTGATTCGATATATGGATATTATCTTCTCACTTGACCTTGATAAACCACTTCAAACTGCAGATGTAGATGCAGAATTAGAAGCGTATATTGAACAAAAAATTGAAGACAGAAATAATGCTAAGGCAAATAAAGATTATGCTTTGGCTGATGCTATCAGAGACGAATTAAAGGAAAAGGGTATTGGTTTACTTGATACCAAAGACGGTGTAAAGTGGGAAAAGATTTAATTTTATCAGAATTTAAGGATAGGATAACCGATGATATTTATAAGTACGGCGCTGTCCAGTTAGCGTTTATTGGTGATGCAGTGTTTGACTTATACATTAGGACAAGACTTGTCAATGATAATTTATCGTCTAACCCAAACAAATTACACAAAAAAAATAGTACAATAGTAAGCGCAAATTTTCAGGCTGAGGTTATTGTTATGATTAAGGATGAACTCAGTGAGTCTGAACTTGCAGTTTTTAAATGGGCTAGGAATGCTAGCTCAAAATCTGCTCCTAAAAGCACCAGTGCCTCTAAATACAGGAATGCAACTGGTTTTGAAGCTCTATTAGGAGCTCTTTTCTTGCAAGGTAAAAAGGCAAGATGCGAAGAAATTATGGATTTTGCTTATCGCTTGAAATTAGAACAATAAAGAAAGGTAAACATGAGAAAAATAAAAAGAAAAGTAAAAAATAGAAACCAGCAGGGAGAACGAAAATTCACTAAAAAAACAGAACGTAAGCTGGCTGAAAAAAATGCAACTATGTCATATAAGTCAGAGCGTGGATCTAATATGTCATCTCGAACAGAGCGTAGCTCCCATATGTCATCTCGAGCGTCAGTCGAGCGATCTAACGACTACATATACGGCATAAATCCTGTTAAAGAAGCGATAAGAGCAGAGCGTTCTATCAACTCAATTCTGATTGCTAGTGGTTCACATAATAGGCAAGTTCATGAAATAATAGAGTTAGCCAAAGAACGTAAATTACCAGTTAAAGAAGTGCCAGCGAGTAAACTTAACTTGGTTTCTGATACAAAAAATCATCAAAATGTTGTGGCCTATGTGTCACCAATTGAATATTATACGTTGGAACAAGCCTTAAAAGATGATAAACATGCGGATTTTATAGTGGCGTTAGATGGTATCACAGATGTTCACAACTTAGGTGCTATCATGAGAACGCTTGAAGCAGCTGGTTTTAAGTATATTATGATACCGGAACGTAGGAGTGCTCAACTAAATTCTACTGTTAGTAAAACATCGGCTGGCGCTATTGAATTTGTCAGAACTATTAGGGTATCATCGTTAACGAATTCTATTAAGGAATTAAAAAACAATGGTTATTGGGTAGTTGGTGCTGATGTAAGCGGAAAAACTGATTATACAGCTGTTGATTACAAGGGAAAAACAGTTTTAGTGATAGGCTCTGAAGATAAGGGGATGAGTAATGCTGTTTTAAAGCAGTGTGATTATACGGTTAAGATTCCAATGAATGGTAGAATCAATTCGCTAAATGCTTCTGTAAGCGCTTCTATATTGATATATGAAGCGGTTAAACAAAGGTAATGCAAATGATTAAAACAAAAGATATTAAACGTTTTGTTATGATAAATTTAGGCTGTTTTATTATGGCTTTATCCTTGGTTCTATTTATGGAGCCTGCAAAATTAGCGGTTGGTGGCATTACAGGTTTATCTATGATAATAAATCACCATTTTCCTAGTTTAGATTATGGTATGCTTATTTTGTTCTTCAATGTTATTTTAATTATCATAGCCTTCATTGTTATCGGTAAAGACTTTGGGGGCTATACCGTATATTGCTCAATAGTACTATCATTTATGGTTAGTGGACTGCAAAAAGTTTTTGCGGTTGGAGTGCTTTTTCCAGATGATTTAATGATTACGTTAATTATTGGTATACTGATGTCTGGTTTAGGTATGGGTATTGTTTTTTATCAAAATGCATCGACTGGTGGGACTGACATTGTTGCTAAAATAATCAATAAATATACTCAAATAGAAATTGGTAAATCCTTGTTTTTAGCTGATGTACTGGTTTGCATTGGAGCGGGGCTAACTTTTTCTTTTAAAATAGGGATCTATACTTTTTTGGGAATTTTAATCAATAGTATTGTGATAGATAGGGTGATAGCGGGTTTTGAAGTGAAATCGCAGGCGCTAATTATATCTAAAGAACATGAAAGCATAAGGGAATATATAATAAATGATTTAGAACGTGGTGCTACATGTTTGTCGGTTACTGGTGGCTATTCTGGTGAAAGTAAAACGATGATAAACGTTGTTTTAAGTAAGCGTGAATATATTAAATTAAAGCAGTATGTACGAGAACTTGACTCTAGAGCGTTCATCACGATGCACTATACGCATGAAGTCTTGGGTGAAGGTTTTGACTTAGATTCGCCTGTTAACGAGGGGTAAAATTTGCAAGAAAATGTAAAAGACTTATTGAATGCCCTTTTACAAGCCATAGAATGTGAAAGGGAAGAAGAAAGAGAACGACACATATCTGAAATTAAGAGCCTTAGTCCTTTGATGCGTGAAAAAAAGGGTAGGGCTTTAATTAATCTAAAAAAAAGAAAGCCAGAAATTACGTTAACTGGTGATTATATCTATTCATTTTATAAAAAGGATAAATCGGACTTACCTGATACTGAAATCGGCGTGGGTGACCAAGTTGTGATTAGTCAGTATGATCCTTTAGATTCGACAAATCAGGTGGCAATTGTCTATGAAGTTGGTAAAAATTATGTTAAGTTGCAAACACCAGTGCTCATAAAGGGTGTGAGTAGACCTTATAGGTTAGATTTGTTTGTAAATGACTTAACATATATGCGGATGGAAAAGGCTTTGTCACAAGCGAAGAGCCCTAGTCATCATTTTATTCAAGAGATTTTGGCGGGTAATTATTTTGCCAATACTAAGCCTTATGAAAATGGGAATTTACCAAACGATTTAAATAAAAAACAAAAAGAAGCCTTAGAGTATTCTTTGTCTTGTAATGGATTTTATAGTGTGCAGGGTCCACCTGGAACTGGTAAAACTTATCTGGCTGCTAGAATTGTGAAAGTGCTTGTAGAAGCAGGGAAAAAGGTGCTTATTTCAGCTGATTCCAATGCGGCAGTAGATAACTTTTTGAAAAAATGTATTGACGTTGGTTTAGACCCTGTTAGAGTAGGACATCCGATCAGGGTTAACCAAGATTTAAAGCCGTATAGTTTAGATTATCGGGTTGTCAGACATGCTCTTTTTGATAATGTTGCTATCTATGAAACAGAAATCGAGAAAAAGAAGGATAAACTAAGAGAACTTGATAAACCTAGTCAAAGCTTGTTAAGGGGATTAAGTTATCAAGAAGTCATGAATCTAATTGAAAAAAATCAGAGTGCAAGGGGGCTTTCTAAACGAACACTAAGAGGCATGAAACCTTATGTGAAAACAGCGCTCAAAATCGAAAAACTGTACGAAAAAATAAAAGAAGTCAAGCAAGACATTAGCTTTGAAATAATGCAAAATGCACGCGTTATTGCCACAACTAATTCAACCTCGGCTAGTGAAATTATGAATGTTATGCACTTTGATTTTGCGATTGTTGATGAAGCCTCACAAGCTTCGATTCCGTCTACGTTGATACCAATATTAAAGGCTGATAGGTTTATATTGGTGGGTGACCACTTTCAATTGCCACCAGTTGTTATTAGTAGAGATGCTGTTGATAAGGGGCTAGATGAATCATTGATGAACTACCTGGCTAAAAAGTACCCTTATCAAATTTGTATGCTTGAAAAACAATACAGAATGAACACGGATATATGTAATTTGGTGAGTAGTTTGTTTTATGACTCTAATTTAATTGCTGATGAAAGTGTAAAGAATAGACGGTTAAAATTAGCGAAATCTATCCATTCCGTTTGCAAAGCTCACTCCAGTCGAGATGACAAAACAGAACAAAGCACACCCGTGTCATCTCGAGCGGAACGAAGTGTAGCCGAGAGGTTTCATCACAGTGAAATTGTTCCATTACGCTACACTCCGAGTCAAAAAACTCTTGAATTTATCAACATTAATGGTAAAGAACTAATCAAGTCTGATTCCAAATCATATTTCAATATGGCAGAAGCTAGCTTTTGTTTGGAACTTTCGTTATCTTACATAAAAGCTGGTGTTAAGCCAAATGAAATTGCTATTATTACGCCATATAGGGCACAAGTTGAAACGATAAGAAGACTTATTAAAAAGTCAGGAGAAATTATAATATATGATGGCATAGAAATCGATACTGTAGATGCTTTTCAAGGTAGGGAAAAGGATTTGATCATCATATCGTCTGTTAGAGCAAATCATGAAAATAAACTTGGTTTTTTGAGTGATAAAAGAAGGCTTAATGTATCAATAAGTAGAGCCAAGAAAAAGTTGATTCTTCTTGGCTCTGAAAAATTATTAAGGACAAACCCTCTTTATCATTCACTGATTAAATCGCTGCAGCTTGAGTAGCTTTAACCTCGTTTTTAGGTTCAACTTCTTTATCTTCTTTAACTTTACCAGCCCACTCATCTAAGCCCTTCATCACAAGCTCGTGAGTTTTACCAGTTATTGAAGGCATTTCATCAAAGTAGCTAGAAGCGGCCTTAAAACCATCTTCTATGGCTCCCTTTAATAATTCGTATTTTTTAGTGTCTCCACCTGAAATCTTTTTCGCAAAGTCTACTATCCTTTCAGCTGTTTTTTCTGCTGAATAGTAGCTGTTAGGATCATTTAAGTCCTCTCCTATATGTTCATTAAAGCCTTCTAGTTTTTCATATCCTTTACTAGCGTTTAATTCTTCGATAGTTTTAGGGATTTTAGCAAAAAAGTCAAACTCTTTTGGAATGCCGCCAGCTTCCTTACCTTGCTTAGCAATCATCTGTTTTACAGTTTCGATCATTTGAGCATACTGCATTTCAGATTCACGTTTCATGGCTTCAATTGTTTTAGCATCAATTTTTTTGCCATCCTTATTGTAGTTTGTAGATACTGCTTTGTTGTCTGACTTTTCATAAACTACCGCTTGATTTTGGGCTTGTGTTGTTTTAGCGTCGTTATTTTTTGCAACGTTCGTTTTGTTTGCGTTAGCATTTTTTTCTGTTTGTTGTACGCTAACATCTGCGTTTTTTGGATAATTATTTACTCCATTTACATTACTCATTTTCTTTCCTCCTTGAAAATTTATTCCAGCCATTCCATTGCCTTTTGTAAGACCAAGTCACGATATGGACTTTCAAACTGGTCTACAACTACTATATCGGGTTCTATCCCTGAAAAGTTTAACAAAAAATTATCATCTGCTGAAATATAAGCGTTTGAGAATTTTAAGATTCTACCACCAAATTCGTAAATACCTTGACTTTTATTTTTGCCATACGTTTTTTCACCAACCAAAGTTGCTCCTGCTCTAAGTCTTAGGCAAGCTGCTAATAGTTCGGCAGAACTTGCAGTGTTTTGTGAAATTAAAACAACTGGTTTAACAGTTGTGATTTGCTTAGTGTCTCCTCTGTTTATTTCACTGATACCCTTTTTATCTTTTTGGTAGGCAATGATATTATCATCGCACATCATGGCGCAGACCTTAATAACACTATCTTCCCAACCACCTAAATTATGTCTTAGGTCAATGATTAAGTGTTCATACTTGAATTTTTGGAATTTATCAAGTTCTGCTTCCATGTATAAAGGCATATTCTGTGAACAGTTATTTATTTTTACGTAATATATATTTTTATTTAAAACTTTTGAACTAATAGGAGCTTCTGTATACTCTTTTGGGCTAAGTTTAACGCTCATTTTGTTATTATTTCTTATAATAACAAATTCATGATTAAGATTTGAAACATTCATATCTAAAGCGCCTTCATAAAGTTTTTTATTGGCATATATTCTAACACCGTTTACGGATTCGATAATATCACCAATTTGTAAGTTTTTTTCAAAGGCCGCAGAATGTTCCAGTACATTAGTAATAACATAATTTCCATTTGGTACACTACCAATTACATCGAGGTCAAAGCCAAAACCACTATATTTACCATTTATAGAAGCTATGTATTCTTGGCTACTTAAATTATCAATGTGGGCATATTCGTCGTCTAGTGATTTAATAATAGCTTCTAAAATATATTCATTTAAGATTTTAGGCTTTATCGGGTTTATACTATTTTTGTTAACGAAGTCGAGTAGGTTTTGAATCTCATTTTTTGAATTATATTCAAGCTCAGTAAATTTATTGTTGATAGGTTCTATATAGGTAGCGACTCGATGCTCAGCTTCACTATATGAAAAAAATTGGAAAAAAACTAAAAAAATTAAAAAACAGTTTTGCATAAATTTATTCCTCTATGTAATGAAATTATATTTTTTTTAAAATTTATAGTGCATTTTAAAAAGCTTTGTGGTAAAATCAGTATATCACAAATTATTTTTTTAATCTATAAAAACTTGAAATTTCAAAGGATTAAAAGAATGTAGAAAAAAAATAAAAAAACTTTTTATTTTTTTCTTGACAGCGTAGTATGATTATGGTAATATATTGCTTGTCGCAAAGAGAGCTTTTAGAGAGTTTTTTTTGAGGGGCGGTCCAAGGTAGCTCAACGGTGGAGCACTCGGCTGTTAACCGATAGGCTGCGGGTTCGAATCCCGCCCTTGGAGCCATTTTGCCGAGGTGGCGGAACTGGC
>PDWI01006601.1_pt1 | contig 18832 bp, 12 predicted proteins | sample 1430891 | NCBI WGS metagenome assembly PDWI01 (sample SAMN01162508, study PRJNA174530) | Oral metagenome, whole genome shotgun sequencing project. | biome: Marine environment; feature: Marine mammal; material: Swab sample of the gingival sulcus; isolation source: swab sample of gingival sulcus...
CGGCATGTTGCGGAAGATGAAGCTCACCACGAGGATCACCCCGGTGCCGGTCAGTTCGATCGGCGGCACGTTGAACGCCATCACATAGCTCACCCCGATCACCGTGCCGGGGATCGCGAAGCTCAGCATGGTGCCGAATTCGAAGGCGTTCTTGCCGTGGAAGGTCTGCCGGGTCAGCAGATAGGCCGTGGTCAGACCCACCGCGGCAGTCAGCGGCGCCGCGATGGCGGCGATGGCAACCGTGGTGAAGAAGCTGTCCCAAGCGGAGCCCGACCAGTGCAGCCCGTGTTCCGTCCAGCCGATGGAGAAGGCGGTGAGGTAATGCTTGAAGGTCAGCGTGTTGTTGACCCCCCAGAGCTCCACGAAACTGCCATAGACGATCATCCCGTAGACGATCACGGTGAAGGTGCCCCAGATCGCGGCGACGGTCATCACCGGGGTGGCGAGGCGTTTGGGCATCAGCGGATGCACGCCCGAATCGCCCTTGCCGGTGACGGTGGTGTAGCTCTTCTTCCCGAGCCAGCGCCGTTGGGCGTAGAAGGCCGAAAGCGTGAAGAACAACAGCACGATGGCGAGCACCGCGGCGCGGCCCTGATCGTATTGCGCCCCGACGATGGCAAAGAAGATCTCGGTCGACAACACGTCATAATTGCCGCCGAGCACCAGCGGGTTGCCGAAATCGGCCATGCTTTCGATGAAGCCGAGCAGGAAGGCATTGGCGAGGCCCGGGCGCATGAGCGGCAGCGAGACCGTGCGGAAGGTCTGCCACTTGTCGGCGCGCAAAGTCTGTGCCGCCTCCTCCATCGAGGGCGACACCCCCTCGACCACGCCGATCAGCACCAGAAAGGCAATCGGCGTATAAGCCAGCGTCTGGGCGATCATGATGCCCGGCAGGCCGTAGAGCCAGCGCGTCGGCTGGGTGCCGAACCAGCCGGAGACGGTTTCGGTCACGATGCCCGAAAGCCCGAACAGCAGGATCAGCGCCAGACCGATCACGAAGGGCGGGGTGATGATCGGCAGCACCGTGAGCGCCCGCACCGCGCGCTTGTAGCGGAAGCCCGAGCGCGTCACCACCAGCGCAAAGGCGAGGCCGAGCGTGGTGGTCGCGGTGGCGACGCAGAGCGCGAGGAAGAAGGAGTTCCACGCCACCCCGCAGCGTCCGCCCTGGAAGCAGCCGAAGCCCCAGATGCGGTCGTCGAAGAACTTGTCGACGAAGATGCCGAAGGAATGGCCGCCGTCTTCGGCAACGAAGCCGAGGATCAGCAGTTTCGCGATCGGGAAGAACACGAAGGTGCCGACGATCACGATCACCGCGCCGATGGCGCTGACCACGAAGACATCGCCGTTGATCGCACCGCGCGCCGCGATCCCCTGGGTCAGCAGGAACAGGAAGGCGCTGGCCGTGACCATCGCGCCATAGCCCATGCCGTATTGCCGGTCGCCCAGTTCACCGAACAGCGCCGTGAGCCACTCGAAGTTGAACCCCCGAATGCCGATCCCGAAGCCCTGGGCGATCAGCCAGGCAAAGCCGAAGGCCCCCGAGAGGATCAGCACGGTGGAAAACAGAGGGTCGTTCTTGCGCCGCCGGAGAATTGCCAGCGGCGCAATCAAGGGTATCAGCAGGGGCGCCAGCCAGAGCTTTTCGCCCTGGGCTATGAGAAAGCCCGCCGGGGCGTAATCCTCGTCAAACGGCCAGCCGTCAAACAGCCAGGCCAGACTGAAGAACCCGTCTTCCACCCCATACCAGGGCAGAAGAAGGAACCCGACCCATCCGGCCGCGATCCAGAAGTTCAGGACCGGATGGGTGGTTTGCTCACTGGCAGCCCTGCGCATCGGACAGGCTTACTGCGCGAGGGTGGAGACGTCTTCGTCCCACTTCTGCAACAGGCGCCGGCGCTCATCCGACGAGCCATATTTGGCGAAATCGTAGTCGATCAGCCGGATCGCCGAGAGATCGGGGGCCTTGTCCGAGGTCGGCGCGCCCTTGTTCGACGGCACCTGGAAGGCGTTGACCTGAAGCGCCAGCGCCTGGGCTTCGGGCGTCAGCGCCCAGTCATAGAAGGCCTTGGCCTCGTCCATGTGCCGCGCGCCTTCGATGATCGACATCGAACCGATCTCGTAGCCGGTGCCCTCGCAGGGCGCGACCACCTTGATCGGGAAGCCGGCAACCGCCTGTTTCACCGCATCATGCATGAACACGATGCCGATGGTGTTTTCACCGCGCGCCGCGGCCTTGATCGGCGCCGAACCGGACTTGGTATATTGGTTGATATTGGCGTGGAGGCCCTTCATGTATTCGAAGCCTTCCTCCTCGCCGAACAGCTGCATGATGGTCGCCAGCGTGGTGTAGGCGGTGCCCGACGAATTCGGGTTCGCCATCTGCACATGGCCCTTGAAGGCCGGGTCGAGCAGGTCTTTCCAGCAGATCGGTGTTGTAGCCATAGCCCAGCGCGCCGGAATAGATGCCGATGGTGCGGTTGCCGGCGCTTTCGGACTGGGCGATCGCCCAATCGTGCAGCTCGGGGCGCATCGGCGAGATATATTCCGCCGTCAGCCCTTCCGCGGCCGCTTGCAGGTGCGGGTCACCGGTGCCGCCCCACCAGACATCGCCCTTCGGGTTCGAGGCTTCGGCCCGGATCTGGGCGAAGGTCTCGCCCGACGATTTGCGGGTCATGTCGACGTCGATCCCGGTCGCTTCCTCGAAGCTGCGCGCCATGAGCTGGCACCAGTCTTCCTGTGCCGAGCAATAGAGCGTGAGTTTGGCGGCCTCTGCGGCACCGGCCGTGGTGAGCGCGGCGGCCATGGCAACGACACTGATCTTGAACGTGGACTTCATGCTTTCCTCCCAGATTACAGGCGCAAACCACCCCCTCCGCCAGCCCTGACTCAGGCAGAGCCCGCGGCGCGGCGACCCGACGCCCCAGAATATCCCATTGCCCCTTGAAACGCGGAAAACCAAACGATTCATCGCGTTTGGCCCGTCGCGTTTGCCCCGTGGCAAGTTTTGTTCTTCAGGAGATACCAGCACCGTTTCTCCGGAAAAGCAACACCGACCAGCCCCGCGCCCGGAAAATCTGCACAACGGCCTTGCGCCCCGCGGCAAAGTCAAACACCCTGCCCGGGACCGGCCGAAATGCACCGACCGCGGCAGGGATTGCTGCCGGCGCTCGCCACAGGGCCGGAAACCGCCCGTGGATGTGCGGGGGCACATGCCGCGGACCGGAGAGGCAGGCCGGGAGACGGGCCGGAAGACAGGCCGGAATGACAGGCCGGAGAAATGGGCCGGCAGGCCCGGCGGTATCGTCGCCCCGCCCGATGGCAGGTTCCCGCCATGCCCGCCGCCACCGGCAGACCGAAGGACCGGCAGACCGAAGGAGAAGACCATCAGCACCCGCGCCCCAAACGCCCGTTCAGGCTCATGCGTCGCGGCGCATCCGGGAGGTATGCCATGAGGCTGCAACGATTCCTCCTGCCGGTGATGCTGATCGCGCTTGTCACCGGCTTCTGGGCAAGTGCGGATTTTCAGGTGATCGCCGCCGGCGTCGCGGTGTTCCTGTTCGGCATGCTGATGCTCGAAGACGGCTTCCGGCTGTTCACCGGCGGGGTGCTGGAAGCGGCGCTCAGAAAGGCCACCGGCTCGCTGCCCCGGTCGCTGCTGTTCGGCATCCTGTCGACGACGCTGGTGCAATCGAGCTCGCTGGTCTCGGTGGTCACCATTTCCTTTCTCTCCGCCGGGCTGATCCCGCTCGCGGCCGGGGTCGGGATCATCTTCGGCACCAATATCGGCACCACCACCGGCGCCTGGCTGGTGGCGGGCTTCGGCCTCAAGGTCAACCTGTCGTCCTATGCGATGCCGATGCTGGCCGTCGCCATCGTGCTGGTGTTCCAGCGTGGCCGCTACCTCAAGGGGGCGGGTTTCGCCCTCGCCGGGATCGGCTTTCTGCTCCTCGGCATCCACTACATGAAGGAAGGCTTCGAGGCCTTCCGCGCCAATGTCGACCTCACCCGCTTCGCCATGACCGGCGTGGCGGGGCTGCTGGTCTATACCCTCGTGGGCACCGTGGTGACCGTGCTGATGCAGTCGAGCCACGCCACGCTGGTGCTGGTCATCACCGCCCTCGCCGCGGGCCAGATCTCCTATGACAACGCCCTCGCGCTCGCCATCGGCGCCAATATCGGCACCACCATCACCGCCGTCATCGCCGCGGTCACCGCCAATTTCCAGGGCCGGCGGCTGGCACTGGCGCATGTGCTGTTCAAGAGCGTGACCGCCGTGGTGGCGCTGGTGTTCATCGTGCCGCTGCGCGAGAGCGTCGACATGATCAGCGCCGGGCTCGGCATTGCCCAGACCGACTATGTGCTGAAACTCGCGGTGTTCCACAGCCTGTTCAACGTCACCGGCGTGGTCCTGCTGCTGCCGCTGCTGCACCGGCTCATCGGCTTTCTGGAACGCGCCATCCCCGAACCCGCCGAAGACCTCAGCCGCCCGAAATACCTCAGCGACGCGGTGGGCTGAACCTGCACCGCCATGAGCTGTTCGCCACCGACGACATCGCCGCCACCGTCGCCGCCAGCCGGCGGCCGTTCGAATATGACCTCGACGCCCAGTATGACGCTCGCATCAGGGTGCTGTTCGCCGCGATCATCGACTTCGCCACCCGCGCCGCCGCGCGCAACATGCCCAAGGAGGTCGCCACCGAGATCTACGCCCTGCGCGACGCCTGCGAAGCCATGGTGCGCGCCCTCAAGGCGGTGAAGCACATGCGCGGCAAGGCGCAGGCCTATACCGAGGTCGACCAGGGGGTGATCACCGACCTCTACAACGAACTCAGAACCGAGATCGCCCGCATCATCGTCGAGATCCACAAGCTCGAACTGGCCGACCCGGAGGAGGTCTCCAGCCTCTGGCTCGATCAGGAACGGGTGCAGGTGGAGCATGACGCGAAAAACGCCAACAAACGCGTCGAACAGCTGATCCGGAGCCGCGAGATCGACGCTTTCATGGCCACCTCCTTCCTCAACGACTCGGGCTACGCCTATGCGGCGATGCGCGATCTGCTCGAAGCGGCGCGGATCTATCATGTGGAAACCTCGGGCGGTGTGGCCGAAATCGAGTGGATTCTGACCCTCGACGATGACGAGGTCCGGGCAATCGGGACCGAAGGGCTCAAAACCCTCGACGGACCCGACAGCAACCCGTAGCCTGACCTCAGGGCATGTCGCGCACAGCCGAGCGCCGGTCTTGCGCATTTCGACATGCGAAACCTAGACACTGGAGCCGGGGGCGTGACGGCACACGCGCGCGAGCCGGCTCCGGAGCGCGACGTGCCAGGGGGGACGACAGGTTTGGGACTCGGGAAAGCGATAGAGAAGCTCGACAAATATCAGAAGCGTCTGAAGCGGGGCGAGGCCGCGCGGATCAAGCCGGCGCATGTGGCGAAAGTGGAGGCCAAGCTGAAGGCAAAGGAGGCCGCGCTCGAGGCCGAGATCGCCAGGGCCAAAAAGCCCGACAAGATCGAACGCCTGAAACGCAAGCTCGCCCTCGTCCGCGCCCAACAGGCCCGCGCCCGCTGGCTCGCCGAACAGCTCGAGGTATAGGGCGCTCCGCGCAAACCGGGCACCGGTCCCGTGCGGCGGGTCACGCACGCACCCCCGCCTGCGCCGCAGCCAACCGAACCGCATCGCGCAGGCCACCCCGCGAGAAACGCGCATTTTTCTCACAACACCTGTTGCGCTCAGCCCCGGAACCGACTACTTACGCTGCATTGGCGCGGGGTGGAGCAGTCCGGTAGCTCGTCAGGCTCATAACCTGAAGGTCGTAGGTTCAAATCCTACCCCCGCAACCAAATCCAGCCCACATTCCAAATACTTACGAAAAGGCCCCGCGCGCATCGCCGGGGCCTTTCGTCGTGACTCAAGCATGACTCAAGATTCTGGCCGCGCCTCACTCGGCTGCCGCCTGGCGCCGCCTTCGCGGTGGCTTCGCCAGCGTCGCGTCTAGTGGAGCGGCTTCCTTTTCGAAGAGCTGGAACAGGTGCTCCACGCGCTCTCGCTCAAACCGGAACCCCGATCTGCGATAGAGCCGGTCGACCGCGCGGTCGAGGGCTTCGTGTGCCCGGCGCAGCACAGGCGGCATGGAGTCGCGATCGTAAAGGTCCTCGAGCGTCAGTTTCGGAAACCCCGCTCTCGCATCGAGAACTGCCTGTGCCAGCCCCTCTATTTGCTGCGCCTTCGCGGGCGTCATTTCCGGCCAGGGGATGGACCGCAACGAGCGGCGCGAGCAGGGCGCGCACTACACCAACGAGACCAATATCCTGAAGGTGATCGAGCCTCTCTTCCTCGACGCCCTTCGCGAAGAGTTCGAGCGGTTGAAGGCACGCCGGGACAACCGTCGCCGGGCGGAGCTAGAGCGGTTCCGCGAGCGGCTCGGCCAGATGAAGTTCTTTGACCCGGCGTGCGGTTGCGGCAACTTCCTGATCATCGCCTATCGCGAGCTCCGGTTGCTCGAGATTGAGGTGGTGCGCGAGCTGATCGACTACCAGCGCGACGCGCACGGACAGTTCATGGGGCTGCTGGACGCCTCCGATCTGTCCAGGATCAACGTGGACCAGTTCTACGGGATCGAGATCGGTGAGTTCCCGGCCCGGATCGCGGAAACCGCCATGTGGATGATGGACCACATGATGAACAACCGGCTCAGCCTCGAGTTCGGCCCGTACTACGTCCGCATCCCGCTTCGGAAGTCCCCACACATCGTGGTGGGCAACGCGCTTGAGATGGATTGGGCCAACGTGCTGCCGGCCGCGGAATGCACCTTCCTGTTCGGCAATCCTCCCTTCCGCGGCCACCAGTACCGGACCACTGACCAGCAGGCCGATATGGCGCGCATCTGGGGCCGCCAAGGCCAGGTGAACCGCCTCGACTACGTCACTTGCTGGTTCAAGAAGGCGGTCGAGTACAGCGCGGCCAACAAGGCGATCGAGATCGCGCTCGTGTCCACCAACTCAATCACCCAAGGTGAGCAGTGCGGCATTCTCTGGCCGCACCTCTTCGGCTTGGGCGTCTCGATCCATTTCGCTCACCGGACGTTCCAGTGGAACAGCGAGGCGCGCGGGAAGGCCGCGGTGCATTGCGTCATCGTCGGAATGACCTGGGGCGAGCCCAAGGATCGGACCATCTTCGAGTATGACCACGTCCGAGGCGATCCCCACGCTTCAAAGGTTTCGCGCATCAACGGCTACCTGATCGATGGACCGCAATACTCGGTCCCCGCGCGCTCGCAGCCGCCGAACGGCCGTCTGCGGATGCACAAGGGGAGCCAGCCAACCGACGGCGCGCGCCTTCGGCGGCCGGAGGGCGGCTACATCACCCACAGCAACCTGATCCTTGACGAAGCGAACCGGGCCGAGCTGCTGGCGCGGGAGCCGAGCGCTGCGAAATGGCTGCGGCCGTACGTCGGAGGTGACGAGCTGATCTCCGGACAGTGGCGCTGGTGCCTGTGGCTTAAGGATGCCGACCCGGCCGAGCTTCGCAGGTCTGCCGCGGTGCAAGAGCGCCTCGATCGCGTGCGCGCGGGGCGGCTGCAGAGCCCGACGGCCAGCGTCAGGGAGTACGCAAAGTACCCGACACTGTTCACGCAGGACCGCCAGCCTGCCGAGCCTTACCTCGCAGTGCCGGAGGTGTCCTCGGAGACGAGGGAGTACATCCCCATGGCGGTTCTGCAGCCTGACGTGGTCGCTTCGAACAAGCTGCAGATCATCGTCGGCGCCCCGCTGCTGTATTTCGGGATCCTCACCTCGGCGATGCACATGGGCTGGATGCGGACGGTCGGCGGGCGTCTCAAAAGCGACTACAGCTACTCGCCATCGATCTATAACTCGTTCACCGACTGGAACAGCGAACCGAAGATTGCAGGCGAGATTCCCGACCAGTCGAACCGGCATGCCTCGAGAAGCCGATCACGCATCTCTGCATTGAAGGACGGAAGGCGCAGGTTCTCTCGGAAGAGGTCGCCGTTCACGTACGGGAACTGCTGCAGGTCCTCGTCCAGGGTCTTCGCGCGCTTGTCCTCTGGTGTGTCGAGCGTCTGGAACAGCGCGGCCAGCCAGACCACCGTTCGACAGGCCGGTTGCCTCTCGCAGCCGCTCTTGGGACGGGAAGCACGCTGTCTCCGGATCCCGCTTCGAGTTGTGCGCGTCACACAGATGGAACAGCACGCGAAACTGCGAGCCCGTGAGGTCGCGCGCCGGTATTTCGGCCAGCCATGACGAGGCTCTGTGGCTCATGGAAATCTCCCCTGATCAATTCGGGGGGACGTTCCATCGGGCAGCGAAGCGGCACGTAGGCGCGGAGCGGCGCGGAAAACCCGAACGCCGCGCCTCCTGGCCGGTCGAAAAAACCGACATGGCCGTGGCAGCGCCGTAGAGCGCCGCTGACCCTCGGCCCGTCATCGACGGTCTGAATCGTCACAACGCGATCATGGAAATGGCGATTGCGTGCAGAGCGGTGATGGAGTTCGGGTGTATACAAGACGTACCTGATCAACGAATTCGCTGAGGATACAGAGAAGCTGAAGCTCAAGCCAACAGACAATAACAAGGCTGCACTTGCCCAGATCATGGATCCGAAGGAAGCTGTCAAGGTGAGCGGCTACTCCCGGCTGATCGAGAATTTTCGTTTCTTTGAAGGCTGCATCGATGAAAACAATTTTGATGTGGTCCAGCGAGGCCTGACGAAGCTGATTTTCGTGGATATTGCGCTGGATCGCCAGAAGGATAATCCGCAGCGCATCTTCGAAAGCCTGAACTCAACAGGACTCGAGCTTTCGCAGGCTGATCTTATCCGAAATTACATCCTGATGGGGTTGCCGAGGAGAGATCAGGAACAGGTATTCCGAAAATATTGGGAGCCAATCGAAACGAATGCGCGCAACCTTGAGGTCAATGAAAGTCGGGTGTCTGACTTCATCCGCGATTTCCTGACGCTCAAGCAGAAAGACATCCCGAACAAGAGCGCAGTATACGAGAAATTCAAGGAACGCTATCCGTTCCCAAACTCGCCAGAACTGATGGATGCGCTCGAGGAGTTGCGGGACCTCTCCAATGTCTATGCGCGCCTGCTGAATCCGCAGCTGGAAAAGGACGCGGTGATCAGCCGTGAACTTGGGTACATTCGAACGCTGGAAATCAACGTCGCGTACCCATTCTTGATGCCCGTCTACCGGGATTTCACAGACGGGACGATCACCCGGGATGAGTTCGCCTCAGTTCTTCGCGTGGTGCAGAGCTACGTGTGGCGTCGCTTCATCGTCGGCTTGCCGACAAATGCGCTGAACAAGATTTTCATGAGCCTCTATGACCGAATTGACCCAGAGGAATATCTGGCGTCGATCCAACGTTCCTTGATGCAGCGTAGTGGGACCCAACGTTTTCCTCGGGATGCGGAAGTGGTCGCCATGCTCAAGGATAAGGACGTCTACAGCACCAAGAGCCGCACTCGGACCTACTTTTTTGACCGTCTGGAGAACCACAACAATCGCGAGCCTGTGGACGTCACGATGCCCGGTATCACCGTTGAGCATATCTTTCCGCAGAACCCCGAGCCAGCTTGGCGTAGCGCTCTCGATCCGGATGAATACGCCCAACTAAGTGAGAAATATCTAAATACGGTAGGCAACCTCACGCTGTCGGGGAACAACGGCCGCTTGGGGAACAAGGCCTTCGTCGATAAGCGGGACATGAACGACAGCGGCGGCGAACAGGGATATCGGTTCAGCCGTCTTTGGCTGAACCGTGATCTGCAGAATCTGGAGAAATGGGGCGTGGAGGAGGTTGAGGCGCGTGCCGAGAGCATCGCCAAGCGTTTCCTCGAGGTCTGGCCGGCGCCTAACGTTGACGTAATTGCCGACGCTGACAGTGAAGAGGTCAACATCTTCGACGCCGAGGAGCCTCGCTACAAGCGGCTAGAGTACGCGGTGTTCTTCGGTAGCCGCCTCCAGGTAACGCAGGTTGCAAAACTGTACGCGGAGGTGTTCGAGCAGCTCCTCGCGCTCCAGCCTGAGGCTTTCCATGACACACGGCTGGGTGAGAGAATTCAGCTGAGCGCGGACCCCGGTTTTCTCCGGCAGGCCATTCAGGTTGCGGACGGATACTTCATCGAGGGGAACATCGACAATAAGAGCAAGTTCGACAGACTAAAGCTGGCGCTCTCCGAGCTTGGACTGGAAGAGGACTTGTTTATCAAGTTCGCATAGGCTTTTCAGAAGTCCTGTCGCGCTACTTTGCCCTTGAAGCGCGTTGGCAAGGTCCTTGTTTCAACCGCTTGGAACTCGTTGCCTGCCCTCGTTATGCGCGTACTGGCTCCGGCTCGCTGCTACGCGAGCTAGGTAGGCATGGCGACAGCACCTGGGTCACATGTTGCTACTTTGTTCTGTTGCGGTTAGGCTTCTGGCACAGCGGCGCTGAGCTGAGAAATCCGGAGAGGAACCTGCTTTCCCGCTAGGATCGCGCACCATTGTGGTGCATCGTGGTGTAAAACTGATTCGAGCGATCGATGGCGAAGCAAACCCTTGGCAAACGTGACAAGACAGCGCCCCACAGGCTCTCTGTGAGCCTGTCGCCCGAGCACCATGCCGAGTTGGTAGAGATCGCCAACAAGAACAAGGTTTCGGTCGCTTGGGTAGTACGCGAAGCGATTGAACGGCTGCTTCACGATGAGCAACCTCTGTTCCATGTGAGGCGACCAAAATGAACGAAGTTTCCCCAACAGGCGCGAAAATCAATGCGCGGGGCACCGAAAGGCCGCGGACGAACAGTGGTCGTTTTACCGACCTCGACCCCGACAAGTTGAGGGGCGGCTACTATACTTCTGCAGAGCTGGCTGAGTGGCTATGCCGCTGGGCGATCCGCAGTCAAGATGACTTCGTCTTGGAACCAAGTTGCGGCGACGGCTCCTTCCTTGATGCAGCGGCGCACCGGCTCGGGTCGCTTGGCGCAAAAGGCGCAACGCGCGCCAATCACCTTCGCGGTGTCGAAATCCTGGCCAGCGAAGCAGACAAGGCACGCGAGCGGCTTGCAAAGGAACTCGGTTTTCGTGCGGCCGATGTGGTCGAGACCAGCGATTTCTTCTCATGGTGGACCCGCCCTGAGCGCCCGCTGTTCGATGCTGTGGTCGGCAATCCTCCGTTTATTCGATATCAAACCTTCCCCGAACCGCATCGCGGCCGTGCGATGGAGATCATGAAAGCACAAGGCCTCTCGCCGAACCGTCTGACCAATATTTGGGTGCCGTTTGTCGTCGCCGCCGCGGCAGCCTTGCGACCCGGTGGGCGCATGGCGCTCGTGTTGCCTGCCGAGCTTCTGCAGGTCAGCTACGCAGCGCAACTTCGGTCCTTTCTGACCGACCGCTTCGGACGGATCGACCTGATTGCCTGCAACGAGCTGTTCTTCAAAAAGGCGGAGCAGGAAGTGCTACTGCTGCTCGCTGATCGGGCGCGAGCGGCACCGTCCGAAAGCAATCCTTGTGAAGTGACGCTCACCGAAGCAGCGTCCGTTGCCGACATTCTCAACCGTGCGCCGGACACGGTCCTAAAAGGCGCTTCGCCCAAGACGATCTGCCACGACAGCGAAAAGTGGCTCAAGTATTTCCTGAACGTCGACGAAATCTCCTTCATGCGCGAGCTGCGCGCGTCCGGCACGGCGGTGCCGCTGAATACTTACGCTGCGGTGAATGTTGGCGTCGTCACGGGCAAGAACCAGTTCTTCGTGCTGCGCCAAAGCGAGATCGAAGCGCGCGGGCTGCAGGGTTATACGATGCCGCTGATCTCTCGCTCGGCGCACCTGACTGGCGCGAAGGTCGGCAAGCGGGATTGGAAGCGGCTGGCGGCAGAGGACCATCTCGTCAACATGTTACATCTTGCGCCGATCAACGGCACAAAGCCCACTGGCGCGCTGCAAAGCTATATCCGCCTCGGCGAAGACCAGAAGGTCCATGAAGGCTACAAGTGCTCGATCCGCGAGCCGTGGTACGCGGTGCCTTCGGTATGGATTCCGGACGCCTTCGTGTTCCGGCAGATCTACGATTTTCCGCGCGTCGTTTTCAACACGGCAGAAGCGACCTCGACCGATACGATTCACCGGATGCGCTGCAAATCGGACAATCCGCGCGACGTGGTCGCCAACACCTACACCTCGCTCACCGCCGCCTCGGCCGAAATCGAAGGCCGCAGCTATGGCGGCGGCGTCCTCGAACTCGAACCGACCGAGGCCGAGCGGCTCTTGATGCCGGCAAAACTCGGCACTGCCATGCCGCTCGATGAATGCGACCGGCTAGTGCGTGCCGGCCGGCTCGAAGAAGTTCTCGATCACAATGACAAGGTAGTGCTGAAAGACACGATGGGCCTGTCCGTTGCCGAATGCCGGATGCTCCGTAGTGTGTGGCAAAAGATGCGCGACCGCAGGATGGGACGGCGGCGCAGCGCACGGCCGGCCGCCTCATGAGCGACGGGACCGTCAAGGACGCAGCCCGCAAACGCGTTGCCGCACTGGTTGAGCGCTTCAAGCGCAACGAGGCCGACCACCTGCGGGCCACGTACAACGAGACGCAAGCGCGCACGGAATTCGTCACACCCTTCCTCGAAGCCTTCGGCTGGGATGTTCACAACATCGCAGGTCTGCCACTGGCATTCCGCGAGGTGATCGAAGAAGCAACAGTCGAGGTCGGCGAAGAAAAACTTTCGAAAAAGCCGGACTACGAGTTGAGCCTTGCGCGCCAGCCCAAACTGTTTGTCGAGGCCAAGAAGCCAAGCGTGCATATTGACCGCGACCGCGCTCCCGCGTTCCAGACGAGGCGCTACGGTTATTCGGCGAGCTTGCCGATTTCTATCGCTACCAACTTCCGCCAGCTCGCAATCTACGATTGCCGTCCGGTTCCTGCGGAAACGGATGAAGCGCATGTCGCGCGGCTCATGCTGATCGGCTGCGAGGATTACGAGGCGCGCTTTGATGAGCTATGGGATCTGTTCTCTCGCGAGGCCGTTTATTCCGGCGCGTTCGACCGCCGCTTCGAGGTCGATGCAACCCGGCACGGTGCCGAACAGTTCGACGATTTTTTCCTGCGCCAGGTGCGCGACTGGCGTGAGCGCCTAGCCGTCGATATTCACGCGAATACGCCGGGCCTGTCCGCCGAAGAGCTGACCATTGCAGTCCAGCTCTTCCTTTCGCGGATCGTCTTCCTGCGTATCTGCGAAGACCGCGACATCGAAAAATACGAAACGCTCAAGAAGCTCGATGCGTCTTCGGCCTTTGACGGCCTGCAGGCCATCTTGCGCCGCGCCGACGAGTTCTACGACTCTGGTCTGTTTGCGCTGCTCGATGACCAGCGCCTTGGCATTCGCATCAGCGACAAGACGCTCGCCGGCATCATTCAGGAACTCTACTATCCACAAAGCCCCTACACTTTTGCCGTCGTCAAGACCGAAGTGCTTGGCGAGATTTACGAACAGTTTCTCGGCGAAGTCATCACGGTCGAAGGCGGCAAGGTCGAGATCGTAAGCAAGCCGGAAGTCCGCGAAAGCGGCGGCGTCGTGCCAACGCCCTCCTACATCGCGGACCGGATTGTCGAACGCACGCTCGGACCGGCGATTGCCGGCAAGTCGCCCGCGGCACTCGCCGAATTTACAGTGGCCGACATTTGCTGCGGCTCGGGCATCTTCCTGCTCTCGGCATACGAGTTTTTGCTCGGTCACTATCTGAGCTGGTATGTCGATGACGACCCGACCAAGTATGCCGGTCGGCAGATTTACGAGGCCGGCGCCGGTTTGTGGCGTCTGACTTTTGAAGAAAAGCGCCGCATCCTGCTCGCGCATCTGCGCGGCGTCGATATTGACGCGAACGCGGTTGAGGTGGCGCAGTTCAGCTTGCTTCTCAAGCTCGTCGAGGATGAGAGCGAGGCAGGACTGAATGCCTACGTAAAGGCGCACAAGAGGCCGGCGCTGCCGGACCTCTCCGAGACGATCCGCTGGGGCAATTCGCTGGTCAGCGCGGCAGAATGGCAATCGGCATGCGGCGCGATGCCGGCGCCGCTACGCGATAAGGTCAATCCGTTCACCTGGACCGACGAATTCGCCGCCGCCATGGGCGCGGGCGGTTTCAACGTCATCGTCGGCAACCCGCCTTACATTCGCATTCAGAATATGGTGAGCTACTCGCGCGAAGAGATCGCCTTCTATCAGAACGAAAACTCGCCCTACACAACAGCGCGGCAAGACAATTTCGACAAATACGCTCTGTTCATCGAGCGCTCCCTTTCTCTGGTGCGCCCTGACGGCCGGATCGGGGTGATCGTGCCGCATAAATTTATGAGCATTCAGGCCGGGCGCGCCCTTAGAGAGCTGCTCTCAGGGGACAACGTGCTCGAAGGGATCGTGCATTTCGGGGTCAAGCAGGTCTTCGGGCGTGGCACGTCGAACTATACCTGCATTCTGGTCATGAACCGCGCCGGTGCCCCGACTGTCAAACTTGAGCGGGCTGGACCGCTCGAAGCGTGGCGCTACGGACAGGAAGGACCGGTCACGCTCATACCCGCGGAAGAGCTCACAGGCGATCCCTGGCAGTTTGCCGACGAAGAAGCGCGCGCTTTGTTCGCGCGCATCCGCGATCAATTTCCGGCGCGCCTTGCAGAGGTCGCCGACATCGAAGTCGGCGTGCAGACGAGTGCCGATGGCGTTTACATCATTCGTGAGATCGCATCGGATGCGACCACGGTAACCTGCCAATGGAACGGTCGCGACTGGCACATCGAGCGCGCGATCCTGCGCCCGTGCCTTCATGACGTGCCGCTCTTCCCGTACGCCCATCCGGCGGCCAACGCTTGGATGATCTTCCCCTACGAGCTGGTCGCGAACGGCAAGGGCAAGCTGCGGGCGCGGCTGATCCAGCCGAGCGAGATGGCGGCAGACTATCCGGGCAGTTGGGACTATCTAAACGCGCGCCGCGCCGAGCTTGAAAAGCGCAACATTGTCGGCGGCGCGGCAGCCGAAAAGCAGTGGTACCAGTATGGCCGCTCACAAAGCCTGACGAAGTTCGACACCCCGAAAATCATTCTGCCTGTGCTCTCTATCGAGGCGCGATACGCCTATGACGAAGTCAACACCATGTTCACTGGCGGCGGCAACGGCCCCTATTACATGGTGCGGGCCAAAGACGATGCAGACGTTTCGACACTGTATCTGCTGGCAATCCTCAATCACCCGCTCAGCGAAGCCTTCGTGCGCACGAACACAAGCCCGTTTCGCGGCGGCTACTACTCGCACGGCAAGCAGTTCATCGAGAGCCTGCCGATCCCTGTTCCTACAGAAGCGCAGCGTATTGCGATTGAGGCAAAGGTAACCGAGCTGATCGCATCAAACGATGCGCTGACAGCCGCCCGGACACAGCGCGCAATCAGGCGCAAGGAAAGAGAAATCCACGACCTCCGCGTCGAAGTCGAGCAGCTTGTCTCAGCTGCATTTGATCTCTCAGACGAGGAGCTCACGACGGTCGACGCAGTTCCGATCCCGAGTTAGGCGGCCTCACCGGCGAAGGCCACTGCGCAACTGCTCGTCGCAGCCCGTGTATACGCACGATCGAGGCTCACTGTTATCGTTCAGAAATCAGCCCAAGGATTCCCTGAGGTTCTGCGCAACCGCATCTGCCGCCATCCGCACCGGCTCGGCGGCGAGATGCGCGTAGCGCGCCGTGGTCTGGACCTGCGTGTGTCCAAGCAGCTTGCCGATCATCGGCAGGCCCTGACCCGAGGCGACTGCCGTCGACGCGAAGGTGTGGCGCAGGTCGTGGATGCGGACGTCCTTCACGCCGGCGCGGGCGCGGACCCGCTGCCAGAAGGGCTGCAGATCACTCAGGCGCTTGCCCGACAGGGTGCCGAAGATGACCCACGGGTTGCCTTCGATGCGCTGGGCGTTGCGGAGCAGCTCGACGGCCGGCTGTCCGAGATGGACGACCTTGGCGCCCGACTTGGAGTCCGGCAGGCGCAGGACGCGCTCGGCCAGATCGACGTGCGCCCATTGCAGCGTCATGATCTCGTTCAGCCGACAGCCGGTCAGGATGAGCAGGCGGGCGGCGAGAATGGCCGAGGGCAGTTCGATCCCCTCCACCTCCATCTCGCGCAGCACCTCGCCGATCCGGCGCAGTTCCGCCGCGCTGAGAAAGCGCTCGCGCTTCTCCTCGGGGTACTTCCGGATGTGCTTTCGCGGGTTGGTGCCATCCGGCCGCAGCCCCCACATCTCGGCGAGGCTGAACATTTTCGAGACCACTTCGAGGCAGCGGTTTGCCTGATAGGGGATGTGGCGCAGGTCGTGGTGGAACTTCGCCACGTCTGCCCGGGTGATCCCCGTGACCGTGAGCTGCCCGAGCGCGGGCAGGATGAAGCGTTCGAGGTTCCGGCGATACTCCTTGGCCGTGCTCGCCTTTACGCGGATGGCGATGTGCTCCTTGTCGAACCGCTCCGCCAGCTCCTTCACCGTGATCGCCTTGCGCCCTGCGTCCCGCTCGGCGGCGGGGTCCTCGCCATTGCGCGCCGCGGCGACAATGTAGATGGCGCGGTTGCGCGCCTGCTCGCAGGTCAGGACCGTGCTGGGCCCGAGGCTGATCCGCCGCGACCGGCGTCCGGCGCGATACTGGACCACGTAGCCCTTGCGCCCGCTCGGCAGAACGCGCAGCCCGAAGCCGGGGATCTCGCTGTCCCAGACGAAGTATTCGGCGGAGCGGGCTTCCGCGGCGTCGACGAGGCGTTTGGTGATCCTGGGCATGGCGCTCTTCGGTGGTTCTCTCGAAGTTCCACAGTGCTGAAGTGCGGGCGACAGTCAACGAACACATTGAAATTGCGAAGAAAAAGGAAAAGGCGCGCGGTTCCGCGCAAGGCGTTTTGGCGCGCTGATGCGGGAAATCGACGAGCCCAGCGAATCAGAACGCAGGTTCCGGCGTCCGCGGACCGCTGCTAGGCTCGGGGAAAAGAAACTGGCGATCCGATGGCTTCCAAGACCACCCTCAATGCGAAGAACCTCGAAGCGCTGGGCGCAGAGCGCCTGGCGCAATTGCTGATCGAGGTCAGCACCGGCAATGCGGCCGCCAAGCGCAAGCTGCGTCTCGCGCTGGCGGGGGCTCAGAGCCCGAGAGAGGCCGCGCGGGAGATCACCAAGCGGCTGACAAGCATCGCCCGCGCCCGCAGCTTCATCACCTGGAAGAACCGCAAGGCGCTGGTCACCGATCTCGAAACCCAGCGGCGCGCCATCGTCGAGCAGATCGCGCCGGCCGATCCCGATGAGGCGCTGGCGCTCATGTGGCGGTTCATGGCGCTCGCCACGCCAGTGTTCGAGCGCTGCGACGACTCCAGCGGCACTGTCATCGGCATCTTCCACCAGGCCTGCGCCGATCTGGGTCAACTCGCCTCGAAGGTCCGGCCGGATCCGCAGGCGCTCGCCGGCACTGTTCTCGATGCGCTTCAGGACAACGGCTATGGCCAGTATGCTGGCCTGATCGGCATCATGGCGCCGGCGCTTGGCGACGAGGGGCTCGCGGCCCTGAAAGGGATGGCGGAGGACCTCGGTCGCTCGCCCGTGCCGGTGCCGCCGAAGGACCAATGGAAGGCGGTGGGCTGGGGCCCTGGCGGCACCACCTACGAGCACGAGATGCGGGCGCGCGAGCGCACGAGCACGGTCGCCATGGCGCTCAAGGACATCGCCGATGCACAGGGCGACGTCGACGGCTTCATCGCCCAGTACGATCCGAAGACCCGCAAGGTGCCGCAGAACGCGGCGGAGATCGCGCAGCGTCTCCTCGCGGCCGGCAGGGCGGGCGAGGCGCTGGGGTTCCTCGAGCGCGCGGAGCTCGGCGACGGCTTGCGGGTTCCGCTGGCCTGGCAGGACATTCGCCTGCAGACGCTGGAGGCGCTGGGTCGCGGCGAGGAGGCGCAGGCATTCCGGTGGGACTGCTTCGAACGCACGCTCTCCGACAGCTACCTGCGGGCCTATCTCAAGCGGCTGCCGGACTTCGACGACATCGAGGCCGAGGAGCGGGCGATGGCGCACGCCATGGCCTATCCGAGCCTTCTTCACGCTCTGCAATTCTTCCTCGACTGGCCAGCGCTGGATCGCGCCGCCGAACTCCTGGTGGCCCGGCACGACGAGATCGACGGCGACCACTACGAGTATCTCGCCCCCGCGGCGGAGGCCCTGTCAGAGCGTCAGCCGCTGGCCGCGACGCTGGTGCTCCGCGCGATGATCGATTTCACGCTCAACAGGTCGCGGGCGAAGCGATATCGCTATGCCGCCGAGCACCTGGTCTCCTGCGCCCGGCTCGCGCGGGACATTCCGGACTTCGGCGCGTTCGAGACGCACGACGCCTATGTCGCCCGGCTGAAGGAGGAGCATGGCAGGAAGTTCGGCTTCTGGTCGCTCACCGCCGCCTGATGGTCGTGCTACCGGAAAATCAGGTCTCGGCCCGTTGGAAGCATTATGGAAGCACGAGGCCGAAAAACGCTGCGCAATCCCGACAGATCGTGCGCAATGGTGGCTTTCCTGCTGGATCGGCAAGTGTCGGAAATTGCGCAAGAACTCGCGGTTCCGAGTGATTGTTCATGGTTCGTTCGACACGACTCATAACCTGAAGGTCGCAGGTTCAAATCCTGCCCCCGCAACCATCTTTACTTGCGATGACCCCGTCCCAGTGGCGGGGTCTTGCTTTTGCGAAGAAAGCGTAAGGATTCCAGCAAGATCCCCCTGCACATCAATCTCAATCTTTCCATCCACAGGCGTCAGAACAATCTTGTCTACCAAAGA
>PDWI01011348.1_pt1 | contig 18827 bp, 12 predicted proteins | sample 1430891 | NCBI WGS metagenome assembly PDWI01 (sample SAMN01162508, study PRJNA174530) | Oral metagenome, whole genome shotgun sequencing project. | biome: Marine environment; feature: Marine mammal; material: Swab sample of the gingival sulcus; isolation source: swab sample of gingival sulcus...
AGCCATCTATAAAAAATTTTACTATTAGCTATCAATTCCCGCATCTTATATTTTCTTTGTAAAAAATGAACTATCTCCATAAAAAATATACTTAATAAAGCTAAGATTATATTATTTTTTGCTAAACCCAATGTATTCTGAGTTGCACCTGTAGAACTCAAGACTTTTAAGAATTCATTCACTTTTAATGGAAAAATATTTTTTATGACATAAATAATAATTAGAATAACGTACTCAGGTTTCTAACACATATAAAAATAGTAACTTGTTACAAGTAAAAATGACCTCTTATATTTAAATGGTATTAAAAAAAATACTACTACTGGAAAAAAATTAAAAAATGTATTGAATTAAAGCATAAAATAATCTAAAACTGCATATGAGCTTAATTTATAAAAAATGTTTATATATAATGATTAAATAATAATCGAAATAATCTCTTTTTTATTTAACTTTATTTTATTTTTTTATACAAAAAAAATTATTGGTATAATAATTGTTCCAAATTCTCTAAACAATAAAAAATAATGTACGAATATTTAATATAAAAAATAAAAATAAACTCGAGTTTTATTATGAAAAAATTTCTTTTTATTCTATTTATAAGTATTAACCTATTTAGCCAAAACATTTACTACGTTTCCAAGACTCAAGGGAGTGATAATAATAGTGGTCTTTCAAAAAACAAGCCTTGGAAAAGTATAAGTAAAGTTAATACTATAAAATTTAATCAAGGTGATAAAATTTTATTTAAATGTAATGAAAAATGGATTGGTGAACAATTAAATATTAAATATTCTGGGACAAAAAATAACCCAATATTAGTTTCCTCGTATGGAACTGGAAATAAACCAATATTAACACTTAAAACTAACCTACCAAATATTTGGAAGGATAGAACAAAATGGTCAAAAACAAATCATAATAATGTTTGGAAAATACAACTTTGGAAGAATGTAAATCTTTCTGCTGTACCTAGGCGATTATGGCTTGATAATATTGAATACTTAACAACTAAATCATTAACATTTGATAATTATGATGGTACATATGGTATCAACGAAACACATAGATTTATGTTTAAAAAGAATGGACTTCTTTACTTATGGGCACCTACTAATCCAGCAGAGTATTATGATGAGCTTGAGTATTCCGGAATAATTGCAAATCAAAGAATATTAAAATTTACACTTCTCGTTAAAAATGTTTCGAATATTATTATTGATAATTTAGATCTTAGGGGGGGATTACACTGTGCTATCAGAGTAATTAATTCTAACAATATAACCTTGACTAATTGTAATATTGGTTTATTTAGCCAAGCATATGGTATGCATGTTGATGGCGGTAGTAATATAGGAGAAATTTATAATTGCAGTTTCGATAGCGCTTTTAGATTACAGAATCCTTTAGACTCCAAAACTATTGGGCAAATTGCTTCAATTGGATTAGGACTAAATAATGGTTGTTCTAACTATAAAATATTCAAAAATAAATTTGTTGACTGGACTTGGGGTATTCAGTCCTATGCATTCACTAATTATTCAAATAAACATCATATTTTTGCAAACGAATTTACAGCTCCTTCCATGTCATATGCAAAAGCAATTGAAGTCGGAGGGAATGCTCCTTACAATATTGTTGACGTACATATTTATAACAATTACATGCATGATTTCAGAACATTTGCTCTACAAATTTGTGCTTCAAATATTTATGCTCATCATAATATCATAAAAAATATCACAAAAAGTAGTAATATGCATAATAATTTCTCAAATGGAGGTGGTATTTTTGTTTTAAAGGGAATTATCAATGTAGCACCGAAAAATAATTTCTTTTTTAATAATACTATTGTTAATTGTAATGCCGAAGGTTTCAGAATATTTTCTCCGAAAAATTATATCTTTAATAATTTCTTAATTAATTGTGCAACTGCATCTAAAAGTTATCCGTATTTAGCTATAACCAATACAAAACATCAAAATGTTGAAAATAATTTTTGTATCGGTTCTAATTTAAATTCAAATAAAAAAAGATTTAAGCTAGGTACTAATTTCTTAGATATATCAAATTTTAATAAACCGGATAATAACACATCTAGTAACATTAAATCCAATATTGTATTAGAGAAAAATATTTTAGATATAATTGATACAGTACTATTTACTCTCCCCTCTAATAGCCCTGCAATTAACGCCGGAGTAGATATCTCCAAGTTAGTTCCAAAAGATTTTAGAGATAGAAACGGTGTTCTTGTTAATAGAAAAAATCCAAATATCGGGGCATTGGGATCAGGCAAAATACAAAAAAAGAATAATCAAATAAATGAACTGAAACTATATCTTGAAGCTCCGTATGCAAGTGGAAGGATGAATACGAATTTATTACATTTTCTACCTACAAATCAGCCCTATAATATTTCACCATGGAAATTTTCTAAAAATACAAGTGTAAGCAAAATAAAAGATAATTACATAGATTGGCTTTTAATTGAATTAAGAAATAATTTAACAAATACTAAGTATAAAAAAGTTGCTATTCTAACGAATAGTGGAAAAATTATAAATCCGGCTGACGGAAAAAATTTCTATTTTTCCAACATAAGAAATGGTAATTATTATATTGTTATAAATCACAGAAATCATCTATCAGTTATGAGTTCTAAACCTGTATCTATCAAAAATAATGTTGCTATCGATTATAATTTTACTGACTCTCAAACTAAGGCTTACGGTAACAACCCAATGACGAAATTAGATGATGGGAAGTTTGCTATGCCGGCAGGAGATATCGATGCCAATGGTAAAATTAATGATGATGATTATAAATTAGTTGCAGATCATATACCAGGTAAAGGTTATGATCTTAGTGATACAGATTTCAATGTTGTCACAAATGTTTTGGATTTTAAGTTTATCAATAAAAATCGTAACAGAAAAACTCAGGTACCTAAATAAATCCTTTACAGGTGCTGTTATAACTAATGAATCAAAACAAAAAGAATGGGTTAAAAAAAGTTAACTAATAAATATTGCTCACTTAAAAAGCCTCAAATAAACTTGGGGCTTTTTAAGTATAATTAACCTATCTCGGTTACAAATACATACATTTCTTTGATAAAATTAAGATATTTAGTTAAATTTAAAGTTACATTTTTTTAGGGATTTAATGATTTTAAGTATGACCGGTTTTGGTAAGAGCAGTTACTCCGACCAAAATTATAATATTGATATAGAAGTAAAAAGTCTTAACAGCAGATATTTGGATTTATCTATAAGAATTCCCAAAGAATTAAATAACTTTGAATTTACTGTACGAGAGTTACTAAAACAAAAAATTATCAGAGGCAAAGTTATTTTGGGAATTACTATAACAAAAAACCAAAATGCTGAAGATGAAACTAATTTAGATGAATCGGAATTAAGAAACACTCTAAAAACATTAGAGAAAATTAAATCTATTGCCGGAATTGATAATAAAAATTTTTTAGAAGAAATATTATTTTTTAAAGATAAATTTATAAAGCCTAATAAAGAAGAGCTAAATTTAAATGAAGACCTTCTTGTTGAAGAAATTAAAAAAGCAATAGAAAGCTTAGTGGAAATGAGACTCCAAGAAGGAGAACAGCTCAAAATTGACTTAAATAACAGAATAAAAACCGTAAAACAAAATCTTGTTCGTATTGAAAACTTAGCTGAAAATTCCGTTAAAACTTATTTTGAAAAGTTTAAAGAAAAAGTAAAAAAACTTTATGATGATTTTGTAGATGATAAAGACAGATTTATGATAGAGCTCGGCATCTTATCTGAAAAACATGATGTAAGCGAAGAATGCACAAGATTAAACAGTCATATACTTCTCTTCAATAACACGTTGGAAAAATCTAACGATATAGGCAGAAAACTAAATTTTATTTGTCAAGAAATGAATAGAGAAGTTAATACAATTAACAGTAAATCAATATCTTCTGAAATTTCTCATATTGGAATTGAGATGAAAGAAGAGTTGGAAAAGATTAGAGAACAAGTACAAAACATAGAGTAACATTGATACCACAAAAAGCTAAACTATTTGTATTCTCGGCACCGAGCGGTTCCGGTAAAACTACAATAATAAAGCATGTTTTAAATACTTTTCCTAATTTTAGTTTTTCTATTTCCGCAACTACGCGAAAAAAAAGAGATGCCGAAAAAGATGGTATTGATTATTACTTTATAACAGAAAAGGATTTCCTCAAAAAAATTGAAAACAATAATTTTTTAGAATGGGAAAAATTTTATGGTTATTATTATGGGACATTAAAAAATATTGTTTTTGAAAAAATCAAAAAAGGCAATTCAGTAATTGTTGATGTTGATGTTAAAGGTGCAATAAATATAAAAAAAATTTATAACGATGCTGTCTTAATTTTTATTTCGCCGCCAAGTATTGAAGAATTAAAAAAGAGACTTTCAAATAGAAAGACTGAGTCCGATGCAGATTTTTCTAAAAGAATAGAAAGAGCAGAAATGGAATTAAGTTATAGAAAAAATTTTGATTATAATGTTTGCAATAATTTTTTAGATGATGCAAAAAGAGAAGTAGAAGAAATAATAAAAAGAGAATTAGAATAAAAGGAGAAAACAATGGCAGTAAAACCTATAAACCTTAAAGAGCTTAAAGCGAGTGCCGAAAACATTTATGAAGCTATAATTGTATCCGGACTTGAAGCCAGAAAAATAAATGAGGAAAATAAAACTGAATTTAATGCTTTAATGAATACATTCATTCCTTCAACTGATGATGAGTATGATGAAAGAGATAATGCTGAACAAGAAAAAATATCGGTTGAGTTTGAAAAAAGAGAAAAACCTCATTTACAAGCTTTAGAAAAAATGGCTGATAAAGAAATTGAATACAGATATAAAACCGATGAATAAATTATTTGGCTCTTTATAAGTTTTAGCAATATTCTATTTTACAATTTCCCAAAATGGTTATATCTTTGTTAAGAGACATTCCCTTTTGGGATTTTTTATTATGAAGAAGTAAAAAACTTGTTTAAATTTCAGCTAAACAAATATAATAAAAACTTTAATTACCAAAATATATATGATTAAAATTTAACTTAAAAATATTTTGGGAAATTTTATTTAACTCCTCAAAGCTACCTTCAAAATGATACGTTTTATGAATATGCTCAATCGCTTCATTCGGCTTTAATTCTTTTACAGCCGAAGACGTTTCCAACTCGTAAAAAGGACCTAATTGAGTTCCATCTTCCAAAACTCTGTCATTATAGGCATTGATAACATCACCTTTGTATGGTTCTCTTTGATGTTTCCATAAAGAATTTACATAGTCTTTGTTTTTGCTTAATGAATATTCTACAATTGTGAGGATATTATTTTGCGAATCATAACTGCCAAGGAAAGAAAAAGCATTTTTATACGGAAGTGCTATTTTTGCTCTGTATTTTCCGTTGGATTAAGCATTCCCAAAATCTAAATAGAAATTAATCCTTTATCTTTTTTCCATGCTAATTTACCGATATTCTCTATTCTGTTTTGAGATTCAAAACCGACAAATGATATTTCATTCACGAACGAAAATTATTTTAAACTTAACGCATCATAATTTTTTTAAAATTAAATTATATAAATTTTAATAATTTTGGTTTTTCGTTATATAGCTTTAAAATTAATTCCCCAAATAATGTATTTGCCCAGGCAAACCACTTTCTTGTAAAATCTTTCGGGTTATCTTTATTGAACGATTCATGCATAAATCCGGTTTGAGCATGAGTTTTTTGCAACATAGTTAAGCAACGCTTAATTTCATCATCATCTTTGCTTGTAAGTGCACGTAAGGTAATGCTCATAGGCCAAATTTTATCAATTCCGGTATGAGGACCCCCGGTTCCTTCGGCAGCTTTACCTACAAAGAAGTAAGGATTATAATTGCTCAGTATAAAATTTCTTGTATTTTTGTATATTTCATCATCTGCAGAACAAACACCAAGATAAGGTAAGGATAATAAACTCGGGACATTTGCATCATCAATAAATAATTTACTTCCAAAACCGTCAACTTCAAAAGCGTACATCTTACCAAATTTTTCATGTTCCACAACTCCAAATTTTTTAATCGCCTTTTCCACCTCATCGGCAAGAGCAAGAAATTTATTTGCAGTTTCTTGTTTGTGATAAATCTTTATCAATATTTCGGCAGCTTGTCGTAATGAAATAACAGCAAAAAGATTTGAGGGAATCAAAAATGGAAATATTGTCGCATCATCCGAAGGTCTGAATATCGAGCATATAAGTCCAACAGGATTTACAGGATTTCCATAACCTCCGTTAGGGGCTGTATCTTTAGGATTTTCAGTTAATCTTTGGAATGTATAAGGTCCATTATTTTCCTTGCGTTGCTGTTCTATAAAAGTATCATAAATTAAGTTTACTGCTTTAAACCAAGTTTCATCAAAACAAGATGTATCTCCGGTTTCTTTCCAAAAACCATATGAAAGTCTGATTGGATAACAAAGAGAATCGATTTCCCATTTTCTTTCGTGCAGTTCGGGTTTCATTTCCGTCATATCACTTTGCCAATATCCATCAGGATCGGGTTCATTATTAAAAGCATTCGCGTAAGGATCAATTAAGATGAACTCTGCTTGTTTGTTTATTACACCGGCAATTAATTTTTTAAGTTTTTCATCTTCTTTACATAACGGAATGTAGGGACAGACTTGTGCCGATGAATCACGCAACCACATTGCATCTATATCTCCTGTAATAACAAAAGTATAGGGCTTACCATTAATCATTTTAAAGTCAACGGTTGTATCAAGTGTATTAGGAAAACAATTTTCGAACATCCACGCAAGTTCATCGTTATTGATATTTTTTTTAACTTCCTTAATTTTTGCCTCTACAGCTTTGCTTGTAAAATTTCGTGAACCAACAGGTGGTCTTTGGGACTTAAAATTGTTGTTCTCCGCAAATAGTTTTACACTTGGGCTTAAAGCCAAACCTGCGGTTACTATTCCTGATGTCTTAATAAAATTTCTACGTGATATCATTTTTATCTCCTAATTTTTGGAAGTTTTAGAGTTTATGAAACACTATTAAATCTACTTTCATTTTCTTTTATTGCTATAATTTTTATTATTTACTCTTATAACAATATTTTCATCTACAAAATAATTCTAACTAAAAAAGAATAAAGTTAAAATTAAGTATTAATAGTTAAAAATTAATTTCATAGAAAATAAATTTACTTAATTATTAATATTTTTTAACTACAATCATAGCTGTCCAAAGTAAATAAAAGTTAATGAAAAACAGCTCAAATTAGATAGATATGTTCAATAAATAAAAACCATCCCTATCAAAATTAAAATAAATTAAGTTGTTTGTTATCTTGGTTATAGTAATCCGGTAGATGAAAAGATTTATTTAACCTCTTTCCAAGAGATATCTTAACAAAAAGATCCATGCTTAAGAAAATAATTAAATTAGACAAAGCCCAAGGATATTCAGTAATTTCTTTTAAGTGCTTTAATATCAGTAGTACTGTCCAAATCTGTATAAATACAGCATTTTTATTAGTACCAATAAAAGATTTGATTTTAAAGTGAGATTTAAGTTCCTTGAAAAATATTTCAATCTGTCATCGTTATTTATATAGTTCAGCTATGGCAAATGATCTCTAAGAAAAGTTATTAGTAATAAACTCTAAAATTTTATTTTATCGTTTGGGATAAATATGACTTTTTATTATATATATTTTTCAGAAGTTAAGTTAAAGTTATTTACCTAATAACCGATAATTAACTATTGAAAGGAGTTAAAATGCGTTTAATTACAATTATATTGCTTTTTTCGTTACTGAACTATCAATTGGATAGAAAATATATACTGTATTAAAATCAAACAGTAGTGATATTACTTCTATTAGTCAAATTATGTTTTTAACAAAAAAAAATTGCATTTTGATAAGCTTCTTAAAAGTTAAAAAACAAAATTCAGAAAATTAAATTTATAGGGTATAAGAGAAATGTCAAAATTTAATAAGTTAACATCAAAAATGTATTTATTTATTATAATATTTTTTATAAACTTTCTATTTGTAAACGCACAAAGTGAAAAGCACGAACACGAAGATACGGATCATCATCTTAAGAAAGAAAATCAAGAAGTTAAACATGACGCTCATGAACACGATCATGATGCTTACGAAAAGTGTTTTGTGGCTCTACACGGAGTTATGTTATTTCAGGGGATGAGTTTTTTGGAAGAAGAAGAACGATTTGAAAATCAAAATGGATCACCTAAAGAATGGAATTCAAGTGCTTCTATTCCAACATTTTCGGTGGGAATGGGATACAAATTCTCTAAAAGAACTGAGTTTTTTGCTAAAGCAGAATTTGAATATGGTGGATTTGGTGGACATCAACATTTACATGAACACGGTGATGAAGCTAATATCGGCTTGGAAAAGAGTGGAGCAGTAACTATAGAAAGAGTTTATTTAACTCATAAGTTTTCAGAAAGTTTCAAATTAAGAATGGGACATATGCCTATCCCAATGGGTCAAGTTTATTTAGCACATGAACCTACTGCTTATATGGCATCCATTAATGCTAAAGCTGATTCCAAAATTATTCCTGGCGAATGGCAAGAAACAGGTATATCAATCTTTGGTAAACTTTCTCATCAATTTGATTATCAATTTATGTGTGTTACAGGATTAGATGCAGATTATTTTGAACCTTACAATTTTGTATCAGGCGGGAAACAAAGTAGATTTGAGAAAATTTATTTTACATCTCCTGCTTTGGTTGGACGCATTGACTATAATATAAATAATCTTAAGTTAGGATTAGTTGGTTATTGGGGAAGTACCGATCATAATGCACAAGATCAACAACACGAAGGACGAAATATAAATGTTGCGTTATTAGAATTTGATACAAGATATAGAACTAATAAATGGCACTTTCTTGCTAATATAATTACTGGTAATGCTACAAATACAGAAAAATTAGATGAGCCAATTGCTCAAAGTGCATTATCAGGTTCTGTTGAATTAGGGTTTAACCTAAATCATAACGAAAGTATTTTTAATAATCATGAAAATGCTTTATGGTTATTTGGAAGGATTGATTATAGTAACCCAATGATGAATATGCCTCCAAATCGATAGCTCTGAAAGCTGATTATGAATATATTTTTGTCGGAAATTCATCCATTAACAACGAGCAAATTTTATCTCTTAGTGCAGCATTTAGTTTTTTTCCTTATAAGAAGTAAAAATTAAGAGGATTAAAAAAAATAAAATTCGAAGAGTAAACAAAAATACCGGAGCTTATTATTGTGAGTAGGGGCTTTACTTTTTTAGAAGTCCCATTCATTAAGGGGAGAGGGATTTAAACTACTATTTATTGTAAAACCCTGATATGATGCTTGGTATAGCTTATATATGATATATATAAATATTAAAAGTTGAAATTTTGAATTGTAATGAATACTGCGAAAATTTTCTTATTATAAGTAATAATTGTTCAGATTATTACTTATAATAAGATTACTATTTTAACTGTATCAAAAGAAGTTGAGCATATATATTTCGTGTGAATCACTTAACTTTTAGGGTAGATTGCTTCTCCTGTAAAATGCAGAAATGTAATTGCGAATAATTTAAAAATTGCCTATTCATGCTGCATTTTTGACCTTGCACCCGTTAAAAGATTGATGAGTAATTTAACAATTAATTTCTTACAACTTTTTACCATTCATCCCAACACATTTATTATATTTAACCAAACAAATTAGAAAGATTTATAATGAGTTCAGATAAAAATAAATATTGTAATAATCTTACGGAATACAGTAGATTTGTAACACGCGAAGTAAAAATCGGAGATGTCCCTCTCGGCGGGAATAATCCCATACGGATTCAATCGATGACTACAACTTTTACTATGGATACAATTGCTACAGTTGAGCAATCCATAAGAATGGTTAAATCTGGATGTGAGTATGTTAGAATAACCGCACCAAGTTTAAAAGAAGCTAAAAATCTTGCAGAAATAAAAAAAGAATTGAAGAGCAGAGGCTACAATGTTCCTTTAATTGCCGATATTCATTACACACCAAATGCAGCCGAAGAAGCAGCCAGAATTATTGAAAAAGTTAGAGTAAATCCGGGCAATTATATTGACAAAAAAAAATTTCAACAAATTGAATATACAGATACTGAGTACCAAGCAGAAATTGAAAGAATCTATAAAAGATTTTCTCCACTTGTAAAAATTTGTAAAGAGTACGGAACTGCAATGCGAATAGGGACAAATCACGGTTCGCTTTCAGATAGAATTATGAGCCGCTATGGAGATACTCCCCTCGGAATGGTAGAATCGGCTTTAGAATTTTTAAGAATCTGTGAAGATTTGGATTACCACAATATTGTGCTCTCCATGAAAGCAAGCAACACGCAAGTTATGGTCCAGGCTTACCGACTTCTCGTAAATAAAATGTTAGAAGAAGGAATGAACTATCCGTTGCATCTTGGAGTAACGGAAGCCGGAGACGGAGAAGACGGAAGAATAAAATCCGCTGTAGGAATTGGAACTTTGCTCGAAGACGGACTTGGAGATACTGTAAGGGTTTCCTTAACTGAAGAACCTGAAAATGAAGCTCCCATTGCAATTGCTTTGGTTAAAAGATATTCAAAAAGAATTTCTCATAAAAAAATTCCCAAAATAGAAAAACTTCCTTACAAGCCGTTTAGTTATTTGAAAATTCCGACCTTACTTATTAAAAATTTTGGAGATAAAAATTCACCTCGTGTAATTGTTGATTTATCGGACAAAGAGGTTACACAAAATCTTTTATCCGAATTGGGCTTAACTTATCTACCCGATTTAGATAAATGGAATATAGGTGATCAAGCACCGGATTATATTTTTGTAGGAAATAATAATGTTAAAGTAGATCTTCCTGAAAGTTTGGATGCAATTCAAAACTATAAAATTTGGCAAAAGAACGATAACAAAATTAAGTTTCATCCTTACTTTGCTTTTAAGGAATTTATAGACATTCCTTTCAAAAGTGAGATATTAAATTTTGTTGAAATTAATATTGATAATGTTTTTAATCATGATTTTGCAAAACTGAAAAAAGACAAAACAATTGTTTTTGTAATTACAACGGATAACAAACACGGTTATGCCGAGCAGCGAAGAGTTTTTATTGAACTGATGAATAATGATTTTCAACAACCGGTTGTGATAAAAAGAAATTACGACTGCTTGGATTTTGAAAACTTCCAGCTTCATTCTTCTACAGATTTTGGAGGATTATTTATAGACGGATTCGGAGACGGAGTTTGGGCGGTTGCTGAAAATATTGAACCAAAAGAAATTAATAGAACACTCTTTGGGCTTTTGCAAGCTACAAGAGTTAGAATTTCTAAAACAGAATATATTGCTTGTCCATCTTGTGGAAGAACGCTTTTTGATTTGGTAGAAGTTACAAATAAAATTCGTGAAAAAACCGGACACTTAAAAGGTGTAAAGATTGGAATCATGGGCTGTATTGTAAACGGCCCGGGAGAAATGGCAGATGCCGATTATGGATATGTCGGTTCAGGCCCAGGTAAAATTACTCTATACAGAGGCAAAGAAGTAATAAAAAAAAATGTTCCTTCAGAAAGAGCTGTTAACGGGCTTATTGATCTAATTAAAGAAGATGGCAATTGGGTAGAACCTTCTTAATTTCTAATTAAGAAGGTTGAACTTATAAATTCCAATAAAAAACGAAACATACCGAATAAATTTTAAGTTTACATTGTTTCTTTAAAATTTTGATAAAAAATCTTATTGTTAACAAAAGATTGGTTTCTTCCAAAAAAGACTCTAGGTTTAATACTTTTTAAGCTTTTACTTCCGCTGCAACATTAGGTGAAATCAATAATCTTCCGCAAGATTCACAAGTAAATAATCTTTTGTTAGTTCTAATTTCAATTTGTCTTTGCGGTGGAACCACATTGTGGCAACCTGTGCATGCTCCTCTGGAAATTGTAACAACCGCTTTTCCGCCAAGTGCTTTTCTTATTCTTGCATAAGTATTGTAATCGGATTTTCTAACCTTTGCTGCTATTTCTTCCCTTTTTTTATTGAGTTTAGTTTCTTCTCTTTCGTTAGCTTTAATAATTGTTTTTAGTTCTTCTTCTTTAACTTCAATTTCTTTTGTAAGTTCTTCTAACTGAGGTTCAATCTCTTCAATTTCAGATTTAAGTATTTGAATTTTATTTTCAAGTTCGGTATTCTCAGTTGTAAAGACATTAATTTTTTCTTCGGAATGATCAATTTCTTTTGTAAGTGCATCATACTCTTTGTTATTTCTTACTTGAAAAAGTTGAGCTTTAAATTTCGTTAGATTTTCATTAAGTCTTTCAATTTCATTTTCATTGTTTTTTATTATACCAAAAGCTTCTTCTTTTTCTTCCTCTTTTTCGTCAATTGTTTCTTTTATACCTTGTATTTGGAAATTTAAATTATTGACTTCGATAGGCAGATCGCCTCTTAGTTCTTGTAAGTTATCTAATTCATCATCAATTAGTTGTAACCCGAATAATGTTGATAAACGCTCAGTCAATTTAATTACTCCTTATTATTTGTAAAACTTTATTGGATTAGTAGAACCTGTAAACTTAAAAACTTTACATGATTTACCATTCTCATTTATATAATTTTCTATTTTTTCTTTTACTTTGTCTAAAATAAAAATTTCGGTTTCATAGTGTCCGGCATCCACAAAAAGAATTCTATTTTCGCCGTCTTGAAAAGTGTGATATTTTATATCAGCAGTTATATATGCATCTGCTCCTTTTTTAATAGCAGCACTCAACAAATCGGAACCACTACCTCCACATACTGCAACCGTTTTAATATTTTTTCTTTTACCGTTAGTATATCTAAAATTTTTAATTTTTAATGATTTTGCTATATAATCTAAAAAATTATTTTGTGATAAATTTTTTTCTAATTTCCCTATAACACCATATCCATAATTTCTATTTTCATTTTCTAAAGGATAAATATCGTAAGCAGGTTCTTCGTAAGGATGAGATTTTAAAATAGCTCTTTTCACTCTTCCTAAATTCCATGAATCAACAATTATTTCTAATCTTACCTCTTCAACCGACTCAAAATTTCCTTTTATCCCGATTGCAGGATTGGAATTGGAACTTCCTTTAAATGTTCCTTTTCCGTTTAATTTGAAACTACAACTTTCATACTCTCCAATTATTCCGCCGCCGGCATTAAATATTGCTTCGGATAATTCTTCTACATTTTGTTGTGGTATAAAAACTACAATTTTATATTGGTTAGATTTTTTATTAACTAAAAAATCTTGTTCTTTTAATTTTAGTTTATCAGCTAATACAAAACTGACACCTTTTTTAGTAAAATCTAAATTTGTATGTGCAGAAAAGAGAGTAATATCGTTTTTAATAAGTTTTTCAATTATTCTGGATTTAGGATCGGAAGTTGTATCAATATTTTTTAGCGGTTTAAAGATAAATGGATGGTGAGTAAAAATAAAATTTGCTTCCTTCTTCAAAGCTTCATCCAATGCTTTTTCGGTAAGCTCTAGACAAAGGAAAACATTTGAAATTTTTCTTTTTACTGAGCCAACCTGCAAACCTATGTTATCTTTTTCCCAAGCGGCACCCGGGGTAGCCCAACTTTCAATTAAATTTATAATAGCTTTTACTGTCATAAAATAAAAAAATGCACCCCAAAATTTTGGAAGTGCACTGCATAATTAAATAATTATCTTCTTTGAAAAAATCTACTATGAACCAATATAGATTCTTTAAATGTTATATAATACTTTAATACTTTCATAATATATATGAAATATAGTATTATTAATTTTTATTTTCAAACGAAACATTGATTTTAAAAAATTTAATTATTCAAATTTCGTAAGGATTCTTTTATCAAATCTTCGAGTGAATACTCCGAATTTTGTTCCAATAATTTTCTAATTATACTATCCGCTGTCTTTTGATTATAACCAAGTCCGACAAGTGCATTAACCGCATCGTCCTTTATTGAAAACGTTTTTTCATCAATTGTAGTTTCACTATCCGAAATTTTATCAATTTTATCCCGCAATTCAATCATCATTCTTTCGGCTGTTTTTTTTCCTATACCCGGAATTGCAATTAAGCGAGATACATTGTTTTGCGAAATTGCATTTTTCAATTCAGATGTTGTTATCCCCGATAAAATTCCTTGAGCAAGTTTTGGTCCAACTCCATTAATTCCTATTAAGATTTCAAACATTTCTTTTTCGGAAATTGTAAAAAAGCCGAATAATGTTAACGAGTCTTCTTTTACCGAAAGATATGTTTGGAGTAGAATATTTTCGTTTACTTCAGGTAATTTGTCAAATGTATTAATTGAAATATTAATTAAAAATCCAATTCCGTTTACATCAATCACTACTTGTGTCGGTTTTTTGGATATTATTTTTCCCGTAATTTGTCCAATCATCTCAATTTAATCCTTCTTCGCATTCCATCTCTACGAACAAGAAGTTTAAGTTTAATCTTCTCGTAATTTGTTTAGGGCAATAAATACCATTTATTTATTCTAATGGAAATAATTATTGCAAAGATAATTAAAAATAATTTATGAAGTTAGTAGAATGGGGCAATGTCTATCTGCCATCCGCCAGATAGACATTGTTTTTTATGGAACCTATAAAAGTTTAGATGCTTTCAGCTGTTACAAAATGCTTTTTGTTATTGCGTATTTCAGTTTTATTATAAGGATTAATATCTAATAATTTAAATTGCCCGACAATATGCAACATATTTTCAGTTAAAGAATTAAGGCTTTTAGCAGCTTCACTTATTTGTTCCGTGTTATTAGTTGTTTGCTGCGTTACTCGACTTACCATTTCAACATTTGAACTTAATTCTTGACTTGTTGCGTTTTGTTCTTCACTTGCAGTTGCAAGTTGATTAATTAAATTTTCAACCTCTTTAGTAATTGAAATAATCTCCACAAGAGCATCACCCGCATCACGAGCAAGATTTTTACCTAATTCAACTTCCGTTTTACCTTTTTCGATTGAGGCAATTGCACCTGTTGTATCAGATTGAATTTTTGTGATCATTCCGGAAATTTCATTAGCTGCATTTGTTGTTCTTTCAGCTAATTTTTTAACTTCATCTGCTACTACTGCAAACCCTCTTCCGTGCTCACCGGCTCGTGCTGCTTCAATTGCCGCATTCAAAGCTAAGAGATTGGTCTGCTCAGTAATTTCATTAATAACTGAAATAATATTACCTATTTGATTACTTGATTCTCCAAGTTCTTCAATTGTTTTAATCGAAGAAATTACAATATCTGCAATTTTATTTATACCTTCTATAGTTTGCTCAACAACGTTACCTCCTTTTTGGGCAGCATCACCTGCAGTTTGAGCTTTGCCTGCAGCCATTATTGCATTCTTAGTATTATCAGTAATTGTACTGCTCATTTCTTCAATTGAAGATAACATTTTGAAGGTTTGCATATTTTGTTCGTTAGTTCCTTCAGACATTTGGATTGTACTACCCGCAATCTGTTCAGCCGAGCTTGCTAAATCATCTGCACTAACTTTTACATTTCCAATTATTTCATTTAATGAATTTATTACTGCATTTATGTCATGCTTAATGTTCTCGTACTCACCTTTATAATTACCTTGCATTTTATTTCTAAAATCACCGGAAGCCATGGCTCTTAAAGTTGCACAAGCTTCTTGCAATGGTGCTTGTGTAGTTTCACGTAGTTTGTTTAATCCTTCAAGAATACTAACCCAGACACCTGAGAAATTTTCGGTATTCGCTTTAACACTCAAATCTCCTTCTTCATTTGCAGCTATAAGTTTATCAATTTCTTGTAATAGTTCATTGAGAATTGTGATTTCTTTATTGAAAGCTTTTGTAAGCATATCTTTTTCAGAAAGTTCATCAACTTTTTCGAGATTTCCTTCAGCAATTTTTTGAGCAGCGTTTACTTTTTCTAATTGAGATTGTTTAACTTTCTCAGTCATATTAAAGAGCTCACCAAATTCATCCAATCTATCATTTTCAATTTCTATATCATAATTCCCCAATGTAAATTCATTAAGTATATTAAGTACTTTCTTTATTGGTTTGCTTATTGTTGGAGCTAAGTAGAAAACCGTAAAGAGGAAAACCAAAATAGCAATGAGTATTCCAATTAAAGAAAAAAGATATGACTCTTCTTCAGCGTGATGAAATTCATGATGAACTTTTTCAAATATTTGTGCAAGTCTGGTAGACATTGCATTGAATTTATCTTCAAGTTTATCACCAATTTCTACACCCGAAGTAGTTGAGAGAGTTGTTGCAATATCATAAGACTTAGAAGCTGAAGCACTAATAATTGCATCTGCAACTACAAACTTATATTCTTCCCAATCTTTCTTTATTTCAGTTACATTTTGGACTAGCTCTTCATCATAATTGCGACTCATCAGAGAATCGATCAAAGCATCGAACGACTTTTTATGCACGTCATACAAATTTATGTTTTTCTCAAAATCATCATGAAATTCCGAGATAGATAACTGTAACAAAGCAAACTGTATATGATGAAATTTAGAATGCATTTCATCTACTCGATTTTTAGAAATATTAACTTCTGTTGTTAACTCTTTTTGTAAAGCTATTATTTCGTTTAGTTGATACATATCATTTAATATAACAAGGGTTGAAATAACCACAAGCGTAAGAAACCCCAGTTGAATTTTAGAAACTAATTTTAATTTTTTAAAAAATTTCATATTTATTCCTTGGTAAATTAAATTATTTTAGTTCGAATTTAATTTGGAGAGCCATTTTTATTTTTGTATTCTTTCCCTCATTTAGTGCAGGTATAAACTTAGTTTTTTTTACAGCTTTAACTGCAGCTTCATCGCAACCTCCTCCAATACCTTTAACAATTTTCACATCATCAACAGTACCTTCTTCATTTATGAATGCCAGTACATAAACTTTTCCTTCAATTCCGTTCTGCAAAGCTGCTTCAGGATATTCTATTCCTTTATAAATTTCTGTTAAACCACCAATTGGTTCCGGCATTTGGTCGGCATAAGCTAAATATCCTTTATCTTGCGGCACAATTGCAAAAATATTTAAGTATGATAGTATTATAAAAAGAAAAATAAATTTAATTATTCCCTTTTTCATAAATCTCTCCTTTCTATTACAAATATTGAAGAATAAAATTAGAATTAAGCTTACTATCGATTAAAAAAAGAATATGTTAAGAGAACGTTTTAACTTTTCTTTACAAAATGTGTTAAAAATATTTTTCTAAATAAAAAGAAAGCAATTAGGATGGCATATCATAAAACGGTTAATTAGAATTATAATGAAGACTTAACAAAAATACTAAAAATGGAGCGTCTATTATAAAATACTATTTTTATAAAAAATATTATTGCTCATATAATTTTTTTGTTAAATAAACTTTAGGTATGTCTTTTTTATTAATACTCTATAATTAAATTTTATCATTTCAGAAAGTATTTATTATTTTTACTATCATTTTCAATTTAGTTGGAGTATTAATGAAAAAATTGTTTTTTCTGTTTGTCTTTTGTTTCTTTTCTCTTAACATATTCTCACAAGAAAAACTATCATTAGATAGAATTTTTGGAAGCCAAGAATTTTATCAAAGCGGTATCGGACAAATAAATTGGTTCGGTAACGGAAATAGCTATACAATGCTTAATGGGGTTGATAACAGACAAGAAATAATAAAGTATGATATAGAAACCGGTGATAGTGAAAAATTAATTACTTCCCAAATGTTGATTCCTAAGAATGATTCTATTCCAATAAACATTGCAAATTATTCGTTTTCTAATGATTTAAAATTAGTTTTAATCTTTACTAATACTCGGAGGGTTTGGCGAACAAACACAAGAGGCGATTATTGGATTTTTAATAGAGAATCGGGTAAACTAAAAAAATTAGGTGGAAATGCAAAACCATCTTCGTTAATGTTTGCTGCTATTTCACCAAATATGAAAAGTGTTGCTTATGTAAGCGAAAATAACTTATATGTTGAGTCAATATCAGAAAATAAAATTCAGCAGCTCACTTTTGATGGTTCTAAAACAATAATAAACGGTACATTCGATTGGGTTTACGAAGAAGAACTAAATCTACGCAACGGATTTCGTTGGAGTCCCGATAGTAAAAGAATAGCCTTTTGGCAATTAGATGCTTCAGGCATAGGCATTTTTAATATGATAAATAATACTGATTCAATCTATTCTAAAATCATTCCCGTTCAATATCCTAAAGTAGGCACACAAAATTCAGCCGGAAAAGTCGGTGTTGTAGAAATTGAAAATAAGGAAATAACTTGGCTTAAAGTTCCCGGTGCTCCAAGAGAAAATTATATTGCCAGAATGAATTGGGCAGAATCTTCCAATGAAGTTATTATTCAACAACTCAATCGATTACAAAATAAAAACAAAGTTTATATAGGTAACGCTTTAACCGGAAATGTAAATAATATTTTTACCGATAAAGAAGAAGCATGGTTAGATGTTGTTAATGATTTGAAATGGTTAGAGAAAGGAAAATATTTTACGTGGATAAGCGAGATGGATGGTTGGAAGCACATCTATCTTATTTCTCGGGATGGTAAAGAAATTAAGAATATTACTCCCGGTAATTACGACGTAATTAGTATTGCTGGGATTGATCAAGTAAATAATTATATTTATTTT
>PDWI01004436.1_pt1 | contig 18826 bp, 14 predicted proteins | sample 1430891 | NCBI WGS metagenome assembly PDWI01 (sample SAMN01162508, study PRJNA174530) | Oral metagenome, whole genome shotgun sequencing project. | biome: Marine environment; feature: Marine mammal; material: Swab sample of the gingival sulcus; isolation source: swab sample of gingival sulcus...
TAGTGCAGTTGAAATGGTCAACAATAGACAATTTGCCGATGCTGCCGCGCAATTAAAAGACTTACTAGATACTGAAGAAAAGGATATTTATTTTTACAAAGGTTTAAAACTGTATGCCGATATTTTGGGCCCATTAACTGGCCACGACTACAATGCGTCGATTGACATGTATCAAAAAATCATTAGCGAATGCGAAGACGATGCGCTTTACGAATCTGCCCAGTTGTCAATACTGGATTCGTATTTGAATTTATCGATACACTTTATGGAAACATTTGAAAATACAATTGATGTAATTGAAAGCGAAGATGAAAATGCAGAGCAGTTTTTAGATAAGCTCGCCGAAAAGCGCGAGAACTTTATTGTTCAGCGCGCTGAGAGCATTTATAAAAACAGAATGTAATTGTGGGTAATCTACCCAATCTCTACAACATCATAACCGGCATCGTCGACGATTTCTGTTAGTTGTTGGTCTGATAGTTCGGCTGATAGTTCAACTGTTGCCGTTGCTGCATCTAGGTCGACGACAACGCTATCGACACCTGCTGTAGCTGAAAGCGCTTTTTCAACGCGTGCTTTACAGTGCCCGCAGCTCATACCTTCAATTTTTATTACTTTTTTCATGATTTATCCTTTCTTACTACAATTTTAGATTTCTTAACCTAAGTGCATTGCTGACTACAGAAACGCTTGACATGCTCATTGCGGCAGCGCCAATCATTGGGCTTAATAGCGGTCCGCCAAAGGCATGTAGCACACCTGCTGCTATTGGTATACCCAATATATTGTAGAAAAATGCCCAAAATAAATTTTGTTTAATATTTTTTATGGTAGCACGGCTTAAATCGATTGCTTTTATCACATCGTTTAAATCGCTTTTCATTAAAACGACATCGGCACTATCAGCGGCTATGTCGGTACCCGAGCCAATTGCAAAGCCTACTTTGGCGTGTGCCAGCGCCGGTGCATCGTTGATGCCATCGCCGACCATGGCGACAAATTTACCAGCGTCGATTTGTGTTTTGATAACTTCTGATTTTTGATCGGGTAAGACCCCTGCGATGACGTGCTCAATTGCCGCACTGTCGGCAATTGCCTGCGCGGTTTGCAGGTTGTCACCCGTTAACATAATGACATCAATATTGTGCTCTTTAAAGGCCTTAATCGCTTCAATGCTACTGGCTTTAATTTGGTCTTGTAGGGCAATAATGCCGCCGTAATTGCCGTCAACTGCAAAGCAGATTGGCGTCTTGCCCGCTTTAGAAATGCTATCGTATTGCTTTTCATCAATTGCAACACCTTGTTCTGCCAAATGACCCGGCGTGCCGATAGCAACTTTTTTATCCGCCACTGTGGCAATAATGCCTTTGCCTAAAATATTATTAAATTCACTTACCGGTAATGCTTTTATTGCTTCTGCCTGACCGTAATCGACAATTGCCTTAGCCAAGGGGTGTTCTGACTTTGCCTCTGCTGAAACAACATAAGCCAAATAGTCTTTTGTCGCATCGTTTTGCAAGACAACGTCGACTACTGTTGGAGCACCTGCGGTAATGGTACCGGTTTTATCGAGTATTACTGTATCGATTTTGTGGGTATTTTCTAATGCTTGACCACTTTTAATTAAAATGCCATTGGCAGCACCTTTGCCAGTTGCCACCATAATGGCTGTCGGCGTTGCCAGACCCAGCGCACAAGGGCAGGCGATAACCAGCACGGCGACAAATATCTTTAGCGTAAAGGTCATATCGCGCGTCACAAAATACCAAATAACGGCACTGATTAGCGCAATCAGCATAACAGTTGGCACAAAGTAACCCGACACCACATCGGCGACGCGGGCAATTGGGGCTTTTTTGCCCTGTGCATCTTCAACCATGCGAATAATTTTGGCAAGCACTGTATTGCCACCAACCCGGTTGACCGCTACTTCAATGGCACCGTTACTGTTGATACTGCCGCCAATGACAACATCACCCAGCGACTTGTCAACCGGAATACTTTCGCCGCTAATCATCGATTCGTCTATTGCCGCCTGACCGTCAACAATAATGCCATCACTTGGAATGGTTTCACCCGGTTTGACAATTAAAATATCACCAACGTCAACTTCGTCAAGTGCCATTGTGACGATGTCGTCACCAACTTTAACTTGAGCCGTCTTTGGCAATAAGCTGGCCAGTTTTCTAATGGCATCAGTCGTCTTTGCTTTGCTGCGCGATTCTAAAAATTTGCCAAGCATAATCAGTGCTATAATCACCGCAGCTGTTTCATAATAAAGCTGATGTACATAGCCCAAATTACCCTGCGTAATGCGCATGGTGCTGTATAAACTATATGCCAAAGCCGCCGTTGTACTGACGGCAATTAATGAGTCCATATTGGGGTTGCCCTTAAATAGCGTGCGATAACCGATGGTATAAAATTGATAACCAGCAATCACAACGGGCAGTGTTAACGCCAGCTGTAACAATGCAAAATTGAGCGGATTATGCATTGGACTAAACAGCGCTGGTAGCGGCATGCCAACCATGTGGCCCATCGAAACAATTAACAGTGGCACAGCAAAACCAAGCGCTATAATTAACTTAAGGCGCTTACTGTTCATTTCGCGTTCTGCATCGCTTACCTCTAGTGCGGTCGCTTCAACAACCACTTCTTTCGGAGTGTAGCCAACCTTTTGAATGACCGATTTTATCTCTGAAAGGCGCAATGCTTTGGCGTCGTATTCAATGGTCGCAATGCCTGTTGTCAAATTGACACTGACATCATCAATGCCCGCCCGTTTTTTAAGGCCGCGTTCAACCGCTGCTGAACAGGCCGAACAGGTCATGCCATCAACTTTTAATCTAACGGTCTTTGACTGTTTATCAAGCGTTGCCTGATAACCTGCCTTATCGACTGTCGCTAGTATAAGCTCGTCATCAACTGGCTGATCGCTTTCAACACTTAAAATATTAGTCGTCAGGTTAACTGTTGCACTGACGCCATCTAATTTGTTGACAGCGCGTTCAACTGCCCGCGAACAAGCTGAACAGGTCATGCCATCGACTTTATATTGTTTCATATTTTAGTTTTCTCCCATTAAAACGCATGTCACTAGTATTGTACCCGTTTTTATCAATTGAATCTCAAAAAAATGCCAAGCGTATCTTTGCTAATCGCTTGGCGTTGTTAATTATCACAAATTATTTATGATAAGTTTCATTTTTGATTATCTTAAAACTGCGATAAATCTGTTCTAATAATATCACTCTCATTAGTTGATGCGGAAAGGTCATACTGCTAAAACTAAGCGCAAAGTTGCTGCGCCGCCTAACTTCTTCTGATAAGCCTAAACTGCCACCAATCACAAGGCATAGTTGCGACTTGCCAGATATGGCAAGTTGGTCAATTTTGTCAGCAAGCTGTTCTGATGACAATGCCTTGCCGGCAATTTCAAGACTGATGACGTAATCGCTATCAGCAACGCGCTTTAGAATGCGAGCGCCTTCTATTTGCTTAACTTGTTCAACTTGCGCTGCCGACATATTTTCAGGTGCCTTTTCATCAGCGATCTCAATTTGTTCTAGCTTACAATAGCGCGACAGTCTTTTGGCGTATTCGGCGATTGCCGCCTTGAAATATTTTTCTTTTATCTTGCCAACACTGATCAGCTTAATTCGCATAGCTATTCTTCATGTTTAATTGTCGCACCATCTTCTGCCAAGTTTTCATATTGCGGGCCCTCTGTTATTTCGAAGTTATTCAGTACAACATCTGACGCAACAGCGTGAATTGGATTATACTCAGCCCCGTCAAAACTGCCATTGCTTAACGTCTTTACATCTTTTAATAAAATGGCTTGACTATTATTACAATACAACGCGCTACCGCCACAGCCTGCAATGATTAAATTTTTCAAGCGCACATTTTTACTATCAAATAGGGCAACACCTAAATTCTGTGCGTCGCTCATAACGCTGTTTTGTACATCTAAATTTTGAACGCGCTTAGCAACGAGCGAATTATAGCCACTACCAAATAATACACAGCTATCGATTTTAAATAAATTGCAATCTTCTAATTCTAGCGAATAACCCATGCAACCGTCTTGTATCAAATGCCCAATGCGCAGCCCTGATAGGTTGATATTACTACAGTTTTTAAAGTACAGTACGCTATCTATTTCATCTGATAAAATTTGTGATAGACCATCAGGACTGGCAATCGTCAGATCGTCTACATCATGTATGGTCAACTTACCCTCTTCTAATTTGACATAATCATTAAAATAGCTTTCAAGCCCTGTAGCAATGTAACTGCCGCGTTTAAGTTTAATTTTTTTGCCTGGTGCAATTTCATCAATTAGCGCCTGTACTGTATTGACCTCGACAAAGTCGTCTGATTGGTCAATTTCATTGCTTACTTCTTCATAGTATTCTAAATCCTTCATTAAAACTATTAAGCTGGGCGTGCTCTCTGCAATATAGTAATAATCTGGAATTATCTCATTTAATAGATTAGACAGTTCTAAATTGTAGTACATATCGTGTTCTTTTAGCGATTTGAGCATCGCTTCTAAATGTGATGCGTAATAACCATTCTTATTTCTTTTGACATAGTCTTCTAAAGCGATGTATAAGTTTTTATCGAATTGACAAGTTATATTGATGTAGCCATTTTCTGCTACAACTGGGTCAATATAGCCATCTTCAGATAAAGTCACAAAACTATTATACTTTTCTGTTATGTTTTCATCGGTACTCATGACGTCTACCAGCAATTCGTTCATATACGCTGTGGCAGCTTCTTTATAGGCGCCATTCAACTGCGCGTAGTATTCCTCTGCTTGACTGAGTAGATTAATAAAATAAGTAATGTAATCCTTCTCAGAATGTTGTGGATAGGGTTTATTACTGACAAACTGAAAGTCTAAATAGATCTGCTGTTTTGCACTGACAAGCTTTAAAAGCGTCTTAGCCTCTTTATATTGATCGTCAATTTGTTCAATAAAATATCGGCTGACATCAGCTGGGCTCTTTGGATAAAAATAAGCGTTCTCTAAATAGTAATCTTCTTCTGCCGATGTATTTGCTCGACCCACAAAGTACCCATTTTCACGGAAGATTTTTTCATAGTATTTAGCACCTAAAAAATCACCCGGCTGCGGAATCGGGTTGCTTTGATTAGCCCTAATTGCGTCGAGGTCGACCCCAGAATCATTAGATGCAAAGTAAAGACATGCATTGAGCTCATCTAAATTGGCAACTTCGATCGAATTATAATAATATTCATCAAAGGCTAATTCTACAATTGCAGTTTGATAGTATTGTTCGACCACTGGCAACTGATCTTTGCTATGCGCCAAAGCATAATTGAGCATATCAGCATAGATAGACGTATCTTTATAGAGCATTTCAATAATTGATTGAAAGCCATTGCTAAATGCCACAACAATTTGAGCATCGTCTTTGCTTTCGCGAACCGCTTGACGATAGCGCCCGAGCAGCGCTTCTATCGATAAAGTGCCATCAACGAATAACTCATAAGTCGGACTTTTTTCAGATGTAAATCGATTTAAATAATCGCTATCATCTTTATAAATGTAACTAGCATCGCCGGTTTTAGTGGCCAACTTGCCATTCGATAGTTTAATAACATCACCAATAACAACGTCATCTTTGTGGAACTGCTTGACAATTTTATAGCGGTCTTCAGCTTTAATTGTATCATCTTCAACTTGCATGACCACTTCAACAAAGTCTTCTTGAATATTTGTGACTGTTGCAATGGTATTTAGAAACCCCTCGTTTTTATCAAGGTATTCAGTTTGCCACTTATCGCCCAATTTGACTGGCGACTTAAGCCAAATAGTGCCTAAATTCGGTGTGCTTTCGGGCATCATTTCATCATAGCATTCAACCAACTTATCATTGTTTAAATAATAGGCGCGATTGACATATTGCAGGTGATTTTGCTCATCTTTGTATTCGCCCTCGAATATATAATACATGCCGCTGCGCAACTCACCTGATTGAGCGCATAAGATCTTTGCATTAAGATCACCCGAATCATAGTGATATACTGTTTCGTCACGCGTCATAAAAAAATCTTTCAAAGGTTCTTTAAACTGGGCAAGGCTATCCGCTGCCAAAGTGTTTGCCGGTGCAGTGCTTTCGGTTGTCGTCGCAGCTGTTTCATCTTCGCCGCTAATTACTTTCGTCTGCTTTTCACCATTTTTGCTACTACAAGCTGTCAATAAAAAAATCATTAAAACAAATACGACTAAACTACGAACTGATCGTTTCATAATAATATCCCCTTTCTATTTATTCAATAGTATCAGTTGTCTGTTTCATTTGATTTTCTGCAAAAGCTGTCTTTACTATGGATGAAGTCATTATAATAACCGTTATTAAAACGATCATGATGCCGGAAAACATTAAAATGTGCATTGGTAAAACTGTCGGTATTAATAACGAACTAATTAATATGGCGATAGGTCGACCAATCTCTGATGCTAAATTAATAAGGCCGAATACTTTTCCTCTTAATTCGGGCGGAATAAGTTGCTGTTCTAAGGTAATAATCGGCACGGTAAAAGCCGGCACCGAATAACCAGCAATAAAATGTAAAAGCGCTAAAATAGCAATTGCAACGGGCACTGTATAAGTTGTATTTAAAACAAATGGTAAGCCCATAAATACCAGTGTCATACCAACAATAACGGCAAATAAAAAGCTGTTTTTATACAAGCTATGCACTTTACGTTTGGCTAATACCATACTACTAACAAAAATGCCTACCGATAAAATGGCATTTATAATACCCAAATACATTTCAGATATACCCAAAATGCGGTTCATCATATAAACAAGTGGCACTGAAACACTAAGTGCAATAAAAAAATTAGCCGCTAGAGATAAACTGACCACATAGCTGATAATTGGCTGTTCCTTAAAAACGGCCAATGATGTTTTATATTGATCCGCAAAAGATTGTTTTTCAACAGATTGAGACACATCTGTTTTTTTATTAAATGAAAAATCGATAAACCATTCTGAAATTCCCGATAAAATAAATGAAACGCCGTTTACTAGAATAACGATTCTAATGCCAAACGATAATAAAATGCCACTGAGCACAAAACCAAAAATATTTGTAGCCGACATGGCTGATTGACTATATGCGTTGAGCTGAAATAACTTTTCATCTGACACAATATCGGGTTGTGCCGCTTGAAAAGCAACTTCAAAAAATGATTGTACACTGCTGAGTAGCACGACGATAATATAGATATGTGTAATCGATGGTTTTGGCATCAACAAGCCACTTAATACAATGAGACCACTGATAATATCGCCAAAGACGACAATGTATTTGCGATCAAATTTATCGGCTACAACACCAGCAAGTGGCGTAAAGATTAAGCGTGGTATTGTAAATAGCAACACGGAAATTCCAAGTTTCATAGCTGAGCCCGTTATGCCCAACACATAAAGCCCTACCGCAAAAGTAAATGCAACGCTACCTGTTTTAGATATCAATATACCTAAAACCATCAATCTGAGATTTCTCAATTCTGTCTTTAGATTAGTCAAAATATCCCCCCACAAATACTATATCGAAAAAAGCCTTAATTAACAACTGTTTTTAACGATCTAAGCGATAAAAATTACCTGTACGATTGCGATAAGTTAAGTCGAGCATAATATCTTTTCCCACTACAATACCCTTTTCGAGCATCATGCTTTTAACCGTTTGATAAGCCAATTCAGGTGTGTTGTTTTCACGCGATAGGTGGGCCAATAAAATTGTTGATAACCGACCACTTTCAATTGCTTTAATTGCTACCTCAGCACATACCTCATTTGACAAGTGACCCTTTTCACCTGCCACACGCCGTTTAAGTGGGTAGGGATAAGCGCCCGACATTAGCATTTCAACGTTGTGATTAGCCTCTAGCATAACTAAATTCACATCACTAACAATGTCGACTATTGCATCATCTACTTTGCCCAGGTCAGTAATAATCGCTATTTTTGTATTATTTTGAGCAAATGTAAAGCATAGTGGATCAGCTGCATCGTGCGAAACGCGCTGTGGTGAAACCACAATATCGCCTACTGCAAAGGACTTTTCACTGTCGATAATATTGACTTTAGAAGCGTCAACTTTGCCAATTTTATCTTTTACTTCGCACCATGTTTTTTCGTTCATATACAGCGGCAAGTTTGCCATACGGTGCACAACGCCGAGCCCCGCAATATGATCGCTGTGTTCATGTGTAACGACAATGCCATCGACGCTGTCTAGTGCAATGTCATAGTGTCCAAGTGCTTGGCTGATGTATTTACCGGTTAAGCCGGCGTCTAATAGCAATGTCGTATGATTCGATTTTATTAGCTGACAATTGCCACTGCTACCACTGGCAAGTGACGAAAAATATAAAGCCATAGATTCCCCTTAAATTAAAAATTTTCTGCTAATGCTGGCACAAACAACTGCTGATCATCAGCTAGTTTAAAGCGATAATAGGGCAATGCATCGCCTGATTGAACATTTTCACCTAATAGAGTTTTTTCAAGGCGATAGCCTAGATCGACTGCTTCAATGGTTGTTGGTGCTTTTTCTGTAAATTTTTCAATAGCCGAAAATAATGCTCGGCAACAGGCCTTAACAGGCTGCTGCTCTTTATTTGCCACCTGCACCGTCATCCATTTGCGTTCAAATGTGATAATTTGATCACCCTGCACGACAACGCGCATCGTCGTACCATAAATATAGTAGTCTTCATATTTCTGACCAAACTTTAGAATAACTCCATTTGGTGTAAGTTTGCTTTCAAGTAATTCAAAATCGGTAGTTTCGCCAAAATAGCGCTTTATAAAATCAGTTGCAACCACTTCTGCCTGTTTAACATCTGTCATTGTTGCTTTATAATCATTTAAGTTCATAATGTAAAGTGTATTGTCATTCGTTGTCATATTGTATTTAGCACCTTGATAAAAATCATTTTCTTTGCTATAATCACCCAAGACGCGCCGTGCCAACTGCGGCATATCGTAAATTTGATAAGTGATGGTCAGCTGCGGCATCATTTCTGTCGATGGTACATCGCCACCAATTTGATTATCAACCTCCGCATTGCTGAGAATTTTATCAATTAGAACTCTTTGTTCCTCTATTGACATTTGGTTCTCTGCTACATCGTCAAATGCAATAAATGTCACGATAATTAAATTTGTTGCCAACAAAGCAACTATTAAGATTGTTTTTACACGCGACCAATCCATTATTTTGCCTCCACTTCAATTAACGAAAAGTCATAGGCATCAAAGTAATAGCGATAATCTTCAATATCAAAGCGGTAGGTCGGCACTAAAAGCACACCTTTATCGACATAAAGCAACTTGAAGTTAGCTATCTTTGCTAAAATTTGCATAAACGAAGCTTCATCACTAATAAACTCCGAATGTTTTATCGTATAATTTCGAACGATTGTATCATAATTCTCTTGATTGTTCATAATAGCCAAAATTGGCAGCGTCTGTGCGACTTCTTGCATTCCAACAACTTCTAAAGAACGCTTGTAGTGACATCTGTAATATTGCAACTGTCCACCGACGATTTCTATTTTTATGCCAGCTACCTTACTGCCGCTGTGAACGTCGTAGCCATTTACTTTATAGCCAAAATCAAATGTGTACCCCGTGATTTTGCCGTTTTTAATAGGTGTGACCGATTTCAAATAGATCTGCGTAATTGATTGATTATAATTGGCAATGATATCTAATGCTAACTTGGCATCTTTTAACAAGTTTGCTTCTCTACTGGTTTGCAGATTAATTTTTTGGTTAACTGTTATCATACCATCACTTGAAACTTTCAGCGCTTGCTCACCATAGCCATATAGCATAACTACCGAACCATTGACGTCAAAAAAACGGCGCACAAAGTTAAGGCGCGAACCAAACACTCTGCTGGCTAATAATAACACTTTTTCTTCTCTTTGCGGCGTCGTTTCAAGAGATACTTTTACTGGTTTAAAATCTTTTTCTAATGCCGTTGGCAATAGCGTTATTTCACCACTAGGATTAATTTGTTCAATACTGAGCTGTTGAGCTATCGTGCTGTAAACGACTTCACCGCGCAATGCCAAAGACGACAAATAACCGGCTACATCTATACCTAATGGTTCGGCAGTAAGCTGAAAATATTTAGTGCCATCACTGAAGAAAATTGCACCATCAGCTGTTACTAGAATCTTTCTAATTTGTTCAACTTTTGGCTTAAACAAAATATCACTGTTACTAATAATTGACAAAAGTACCCAAGAAGAAAGACCTTGACGCATTAGAAATTCGACACTATTGCTACCCCTCGCAGCGTAGTAGACATCACGCGAAATTTCAACGCTATCATTAACATACATTAAGTTGTTGGCGATTATTGGTTTTAAGTTACGGTAAATATTGCCAACATCATAAAAAAACGTCTTTATTTGATCATTTTCTGAAACAACATTAACAGATTCAACATCGATCAAATAAGAGACGTCGCTTACCGCGTATACTTTTTTTTGTTCTTGCGGGGCGCTATCGCCTTGGTCCGGTTCAAACCACAAAACGCCGACCAAGACGACGAGTAAACACGTCAAACTGACCAGCGCAATTGATTTGAAAATCTCTTTCATTTTAACACCTAATGCTTAGTCGACGACGACAAAGCGACGTTTTGGCATCAGCAAATGATTCGTTTTGCTATCGCGCAATATTAACTCGTATTTGGCGTTTTCGATATTGCTGACAGCATAATTGAAGTAGGGTAGTGGTCCGTTGCGCACAACTGAAACCTCTGATACAACAGTATATCTAAACCTATTATTGTACTTGTCCTGCAAGATGAAAAACTGAATAGCTTGTTTTTCGTAATCATTGCGCAACGTATAAAACTGATCTAAATCATTGGCAAGTAGTCTTCTCTGATCGATCATTTCTGTTAATTGCTTGGCAGAATACTGTTCTCGCAAAGCATGATAAGCTTGCACGTAAGCCTGATTAGCAACAATTAAGCTTTCACCTTGCTCAACATATAATTTTCTCAAATCTTTATCTGACATTTTATTATATGCTAAATTGGCAATGTCAATCTGAGGCGCTGGGTCACGCGCTTCTTTATCATCAACTGACAACCAAGCCGTTGGCGCACGACTAGCCATTGCGTTAATCGCATTAAGCACTTCTCTATTGGCAAACGGCATATCCGGTCTGTCAATCCGCACCAACTGCAAGTAAGCATCGATATCATCAACTAATTTCAGCGTAATATTGATCGTCGCAGCATGTTTAACCTGGCCGTTCTGATCAATTTCTGGTGAAATCAACTGAACCGTTGCTTCATCGTTTAACGCATATGTGAAACTCGATAACGCGAGTATCATTAAAAATGTCAGTACTAATTTTTTTATCACAACAAGAATCTCCTAAACACCGTTTCCCTATATACATTATAACTGCTTTGTGTTACAGATGTATTACAAGGCGGTTAAAATACACTTACAAGCGCTGTGGCACTACAAAATATACCGTTGTGCCAATGCCTTTTTTACTGGTAACATCAATGTATCCACCGTGTAACTCAATGATTTCTTTGGCGATTGAAAGGCCTAAACCGGTGCCTCCCATCTCGCGTGAGCGCCCTTTATCAACCCGATAAAAGCGTTCAAACAAATGTGGTATATGTTCTTCAGAAATTCCCAGTCCGCTGTCAGCAACACTAAAGTAAATGGCATCGTTTTGTGTTTTTAAAGTCAAAACGATCTTGCCGCGTTCAGGCGTATATTTAACTGCATTCGATAATAGGTTAACGACGACTTGTTCAATGCGATCATAGTCAAAATTGGATACTAGCTGACCTTGTGGCAATATAGTTTTTATTTCATGTTGATGTTTTTTTATCTGCATCGCCATTTTTTGAAGCACTGAATCAATTAATTGACACCAGTCATTTTCAACAAAATTCAAATGGATGCGCTGAGCATCAAAATTGGACAGTTGTAATAAATCTCTAACGATACGGTTCATGCGATCGGCTTCTGAATTGATGACATCAAGAAACTGATTCGCCATTTGCGGATCTGCAACAGCACCATCCATCAAGGTTTCAGAGTAACTTTTTATGCTAGTGATCGGTGTTTTTAATTCGTGCGAAACATTGGCGACAAATTCTTTGCGCATATTTTCAAGGCGTTGACTTTCAGTAATGTCTTGAAACACAATAATTAGGCCGCGTCGTTTGTTGTCTTCACTAACAAAGGGCTCAAACTTGACACGAAATGTTTCATCAGTAAACGAAACAGTGCTCGTGCCGCGCATATCAGGATATTGCTTTATAATATTGTGATAATCTAATTGATCGGGTAATTGTACTGCTAAATCATCGTAGTGATCAGTCACAACAATGTGATGCGCTTCTAACATATTAAGCGCTTTTTGATTGATATGTATAATTTCGCGCCTTGCGGTTAACGCAATTATGCCATCGTCTATATTATTGACGATCGCTTCAAATTTGCTCTTTTCTTGTGAAATATAATTTAGACTTTGTTTTAAACGATTGGTGAGGTGGTTAAACATCTCAGCCAATTTACCAATTTCGTCATCCGATTTTACTTCAACATGTTGTTCAAAATCACCGCGTGCCATCTTGTAAGCTTTACGTGTAATGTCATTAATTGGCTCGGTTACATTTTTAGAAATAATGGCGCCCAAAAGCATCGTAACGGCTAGTGCGATAATAACGGATTGTATAATAATGGCGCGTGCACGACCAACTGTTTTATCAGTATCATTGAGATCATAACGAATATACAGTGCACCGACGATATTTCCGCCGTTTTTTATCGGATAAACTTTATCCATAACACGTAGCGAGCCATTGTCTACTGCCAAATCGACAATCTCTCGGTCGACTGTTCCACTTAACCCAGTTAGCAATAAATCCATATTGAGATATTCTGATGCATCATCTGTTAAAAGACTAGCAGTTGAAGCCACAATGTGATTATTGGCAACTACATAGACTTCTTCTCGTATTCTAAGCCCTTGTGGTCCATAAATAATTTTTGCAACTTTATCACTTTCAGCAATTAAGTCATTATGCACTTCAAGGTCAGGCAACATCAATTTTGATAAGTCGTCTAACCTTGAACTCACTAAATCGTAATTATATCGCTCAAAAAATTGAGTGATATATACGCCCGATATAACGATGGCAATTAAAACAAGTGTGAGAAATATAACGATAAATCTCCACCTTAAACTTTTAAGCACCGACTATTCCTTTCTAAAATAGTATCCTACGCCACGTTTGGTAACGATGTATTTGGCATTAGAAGAATCATCTTCAATTTTTTCACGCAAGCGGCGCACGGTGACATCAACTGTTCTAATATCACCAAAATACTCATAGCCCCAAACATCTTTTAACAGTTGTTCGCGTGAAAATATATAATTTTCTTTCGATGCTAAATAGCGTAACAATTCAAATTCACGCAAGGTCAATTCAATTAACTCGCCGCGCTTGCGCACTTCGTAGCGATCGAGGTTAATTTCTAATTCTTTTGTGCCAATCATTTTAGACTGTTCTTCATCCGAACTGCTATCAATATTAACGCGGCGCAAATTAGCTTTAACGCGCGCAATGACTTCACGCATACTAAACGGCTTGGTGACATAGTCGTCGGCGCCGAGCTCTAAGCCGAGCACTTTATCGACTTCTTCCTCTTTAGCTGTCAGCATCACAATTGGCATATTGCTTTTTTCTCTTACCTTACGACAAACTTGAAAGCCATCCATTTTAGGCAACATCACGTCGAGCAAGATAAGATCAGGGGTTTCAAATAGCGCCTTATTGAGCGCTTCTTCACCATCAAAAGCAGTAATAATTGTATAACCCTCTTTTTCTAAATTATATTTAAGTATGTCCGAAATTGGCTTTTCATCTTCAACTACGAGAATTTTTTCGTTCATAACTCACCTCTACTCATTAAAACGGTAAATATTTTTCAGGATTAACCGAAACGCCATTTAACTTCATTTCAAAGTGCAAGTGCGGACCAGTGCTTCTGCCTGAATTGCCACTAAGACAAATTTTCTGTCCTTTTGAAACGTGCTGACCAACGTTTACCAACAATTCCGAGTTGTGCTCATAATAAGTTTCAAGCCCATTGCCGTGATCGATTACAATCAACTTGCCACGTGCCCCACGATACCCTGATGTAGTAACCACCCCCGCCTCAGCAGCGTAAACAGGCGTACCATAAGGTACTTTTAAATCGATACCATAATGATACCCGAGTGGTCTAGGACCAAAGCGCGATGTCACGCGATAAGCTGTAACAGGACGCATTAAAGTAGACTTTGCCAGTTGCGGTGGCAAAGCACAAGTACCCCTTTGATAAACATCGCTGGTCGCTTCGACGACCACCTCTTCAGATTGAACGACGCGTTCTACTGACACGCCATTGCGATAGGTAACCTTTTCAGTAAACAATTTCTTGCCTGGTTCACCCTTTTTTATTAATCTCTTTTCACCGACATAAAGATTTGCATCATCGATGTATTCCTCAGGTGGTGCCAGCACTTCTGCGCGTGTTTCTAACACTGTCACGAACTTCGTAACAAGTGGTTCGGGGCGGTTTATCACCAAAGTATCGCCAATCGTCAAATATTTTTTATCTTTTAATTGAGGATTATCGGCAATTAATCTTTCAACTGTCGAATTGTTATTAGCAGCAATTTCTGATAAAGTATCACCTTTGACAATAGTATAAGGGACCACCTCTATGCCGCCGTTGGCGATGCGTTCCAAAGTGTGTTCAACACCATCATAGCCATTAAACTTAGAAACAGGTATGCTCTCGGTTGCAAAGCGAATCTCTTGCTCTAATTTAATATCGATCAATTCGCCATCCGAATCATATGTATTTAACGATTTAATAACATCGCGCATTGTAGCATAATCCTTAAATGAAAAATACGCTTTGTTATCAATATAGAGTACGACGGCTGCGACCCGTGGATAAAACAAATCGCGGCGCATCACTAAATGTGATAAATAGCGCATATTGGAAATATATCTCTGCTGACCGTAAACATCGTTAGTTAATTTTTGTTCATCGATATCTGTAGCTGTCATCTTTTTAACTTCAACTTGCATGCTATCTGCTAGTAATAGGCCACCCTTATTTTGCAAAACAAAAAACAGCGCACCTGCCAAAAAAACGAAAAGCAACAAACCAACGCTCACAAGATATCGCAATCGTAAAAAACGATTTATTTTGTTATCTATCATAAAAAACCTCAAATTTGTGCAATGCTAAACTCAAAACAAACTACTCCCGACTTTAATCATACATGATTTTTTCAAAAATTGCCATTAAAAATCAAAAAAAGCCACTATTTCGTTGTTACCAAATGGTGAATAGCGACTTGATGATTGATTTATTAATAAGGAAATAATTGTGCCTGAGCGAATTTCACTATAGGCAATCAACTTACTTTAGATTAACATATTTTGTCGGATTAACCGGCACGTCATCAATTCTAACTTCGAAGTGCAAGTGCGGGCCAGTACTGCGGCCGCTACTGCCCGATAGCGCAATGCGCTGACCTTGGAACACTTTATCGCCCGGTTTAACCAACAACTCTGAGCAATGCGCGTAGTAGGTCTTTTTTCTATCACCATGATCAATAATGACGAGATGTCCATAAGTGCCACGGTAGCTGGCGAATGTCACAACACCACCATCTGCTGCAGTAATTTCCCGACCAATTGGCATTGCCAAGTCGATACCAGTATGAATACCATAGCTTCTTCTTTCACCAAAAGGCGATGTAATGACATAGGAGCGTGCCGGACGAATAAAGACGCCTGTGCCCTTTTTAGGTGGCGCTTTTTTTGTGCCAACAGTTAATACTTCAGCCTTGGGTTGAACAATGACCGTTTCTGATACGACTTCGCGTTTGTATTCGATACCATTGATCAAAATGCGCTCAGCAACATAGCTGCTCTTGCCTTTTTCTCCTTTAACCTTAACGTCAAACTCACCTTCAAATAGTCTATCTGTGCCCTCTTCAACCACTTCGTAATCAGTTGGTTGTTCATAAGTAACAATGTCTACTGTTTTAACGTGTATTAAAGCATTCGGTACAATTAAACTAATTATTTGGCCTTCTGTCAAAAATTTTTGGTCAACCAACTGAGGATTAGCCGCTAGTATTTCATCGACAGTTAAGCCTGTCTTTTGCGAAACAGTTAAAAAAGTATCACCCGCTTGTATAATATAATTCTTTTCTTGAAGCGTACCCTTTTCGATGTAATTGAGTAAATCATCTGTTGGTAAGTAGCCATTAAATTCATCCAACGCTACTTTAACTACATTAATAGTTACATTTTCAACAAAACTTACCGACTTTAATTCATTATTTCCGCTGGTATATCTATGCTTCAATAAAATCAAAACTTGTTGTGCACTCTTGCGGTTGGGGCAATAAGCGATTGGTGTGCCGTCAACCAATATAGCAGTCTTATTAACCTTTGCACTTACCGTTGCATTTATACGCTTACTATACTTGTTGCTTAATTCAGACTGTTGTTCTTCACGACCATTTAAAGGTTGTGCATAAATGAAATTATCGCTAAAAATTGTTCCAAAAAACAAAAACACGGCAACAACAAACACTGTGAATCGTCTGAACTGGTTCACACTTAGATTATTACTTAACATTTTTACTCCATTGATTTTTCACGAATAAAATAGTATACATAAATAATTTACTATAAATAAGCGTTATTTGCAAGTGTTATTTTTGTTTAATGCCATTTTTTTAAAATTATACCTTCTTTGCCAAATATATGGTAAGATTGTTAGCGTAAGGAGTTTAGTATGGCTTTTAAATTGAGTCGTCCCAAAATAGATTTGGGGCACACGGCAGTAGAAAATATTTTCATCAACGATTTTATGCCCTTAGCCAAGGGGGATTACGTCAAGGTTTACCTACTGGGCTACTACTTGGCTTGCACTGGAAACAGCAGTTTTTCAAACGAAACGATCGCCAAACAACTGGGCATGGACATTGACGAAGTGATCACTGCTTGGCACTATTGGCAAAAACAGGGCATTGTCAGCTGTATTAACAACGATGTCTATCATTCAGAGCACCAATTTGATGTCAGTTTTCATTCGATACGCGAAAAATATGTTGAAAGTGGCAACCCGTTACCAGTGGTCAAAAAAACTAAAAAGGCGGCCGCATCCAGCAAACTTTTAGCAGCGCTTAGTAACCCACATGTCAAAAAAATGTTTGAAGATATCGAATTTTATGCCAGACGCATGTTGACACCACAAGAAAAAAGCCGCGTACTGACATTTTTAGAAAATTATCACATGGATATTGACCTCGTTGTAATGGCCTTTTACATCACCTATGAAGAACGCGCCATCGCGCGCAACCAGCTCAATTATATAGAAGGCATTATCAAAAATTGGTACAATGCTAGCATTTTTAGCATGACCGCACTGCGCGAAAGCGAACGTGACGAAATTAAGCACTACCAGCTCTTTAGAGAAGTCAGCCGTGCGTTGGGTATTAACCAAAGGCAGATACCAAGCGAAGTACAAAAAGTGGTTAGCGACTGGCGCGATGCTAAAAATTATGACGAAGACTATATATTATATGTTATAAAGCAAGCGACGCGACGCACCAATAACCCCAATCTAAATTACTTAAACGGCAATTTTGAAGCAATCGCTAAAACCGGAAAGCCTACTATTGAAACCGCCAAACAATTTTTTGAAAATAAAAACTTTAAAGGCGATAAAACGGCAGTGCGATCGAGCAGAAAAGCCAAGCGCACCAACTTTCAAAATTTTTCGCAGAACCGTAAAACTGATTTAGACGCCATAATAAAGAAAAAAGCCAATCGACAGAACAGGTGAAATTATGAACGATTTAATTAAACAGGTCAGCAAGCAATTTGAAGCTAAACGCGCGCGCAATGCAGCAGTGACACAAAGCCGAAAGCAAGAAATATACGCTGCTATTCCGCAAATAAAAGCAATTGACATCGAAATGGCAAATATTGTAAAAGAAATGATCAGCGCATTGGCGAATAACACCGCTAATGCGCCACTAGCTGCCAAAGAAGTTGCCAAAATTGGCAAGCGCTTTGTTCAAAAGAAGCGGCAATTACTAAAAGATAATAACTTTGCGACCGACTATCTCGACCCGCTATACGATTGCGAGTCTTGTCAAGATAGTGGCTATTTAGAAGACGGCAGCCGCTGCACCTGCTTTAGTCATGCATTAATTGATTTAGCTTACCGCAATTCTGACCTGCGCGCCAAACTGACTGACGAAAACTTTGATTCTTTTAAGTTAAATATATTTAGCGATATTATCGAAGAGGGTGAAACGCTAAGCCCGCGCCAAAATATGGCCGAAATTGTCGAAATCGCAATGTCTTTTATTGCCAACTTTGCCGACAAGAATCAAGAAAATTTATTATTTTACGGCGACACTGGGCAGGGCAAAACATTTCTTTGCAGTTGCATTGCCAAAGCCTTAATCGACGATGGCTATCACGTTATTTATCAAACTGCTTACAAGTTGTTCGATACGGTTAAAGACTACCGCTTTGGCAACGATCCTGCTGCCAAAATGCGCTACCAACTATTAAATGACTGCGACTTGTTAATTATCGACGACCTCGGCACCGAACTGATCAATACGCTAACCCATGCTGAATTGTTTAATTTAATTAACATGCGCTTATTGAA
>PDWI01004437.1_pt1 | contig 18825 bp, 13 predicted proteins | sample 1430891 | NCBI WGS metagenome assembly PDWI01 (sample SAMN01162508, study PRJNA174530) | Oral metagenome, whole genome shotgun sequencing project. | biome: Marine environment; feature: Marine mammal; material: Swab sample of the gingival sulcus; isolation source: swab sample of gingival sulcus...
TTATTTGCTCCTGATTCATGTTGTGGGGACAACACTTCTGGAGTGTAATTATGAGCCTTTACTGTTCAACTGGCAAAGCCATTGAACTCTGACCACCCCTAAGGGGGTGGTTTTCTACAACGAAATAAAATAGATACTTGAACTTTACCTAAAGGCCTCTTGCAGATGAAGTGTTTTTGCAAGAGGCTAAAGTAGTTAACAGCCTAAGCATCGGGCAATGTCAGTAAAAATTACTTTTACTCCTACCTTTTTTGCTTCCTTTCTTGCTGCTCAACGCGATATTGCTGCAGCCATAACGATGGAATAGTATTTCTCGGCGGCAGTTGCTCCTCTTGACGCCACAACAAGCGGAACTTTGGCTCCGGAAACAATACCTATCATTGCTCCCCCGGCTGTCAAGACCAGGGCTTTTCCAAGGATATTACCAGCAGCCAGGTTTGGCACCACCACAATATCAGCATCTCCAGCGACGGGGCTGCTGTACTTCTTGAACTTTGCCATCTCTTTGCTGAACGCAAGATCATAGGATATTGGTCCTTCAACAATACAATCAGCAATCTGTCCGGCAAGGTTCATCTCCTTGAGCGTCTTTGCTTCCACCGATTCCATTGCTTTCTCATTGACGACTTCTGCCGCTGCCAGGACAGCGACCTTGGGCTGGCTATACCCCATACTTCTTAAAACGCTCACCGCGTTATCAATAATTTTCACCTTTTGTTGAAGGTCAGGGTGAGGCAGCATACCTACATCAGTAAGAATGACAACCTTATGATATCCTGGCACCTCAACAAGGGCCACGTGCGACATGATTGAGCCTGTCCGTAAACCGGTCTGTTTGTTGACAACCTCGCGGAGCAAATCAGCAGTCTGCATATTTCCTTTCATCAGGAAATCACCCGCCCCTTCATGGATCAGACGCACAGCTGTCCTTGCAGCATCAACATCATTACCGCTCTCAATCAATTCTGCCTCTCCGAGTTGATACCCGTGAAGACTGATTAATTTTCTGATTTTTTCAACATCGCCAATCAGCACCGGTTCGGCAATATTCTCCTTGCAGGCAAGGCTCACTCCCTCCAGGGTGTGTTCGTCATGAGCACCAACCACAATAACCCGTTTTTTGGTCGGGTTGTTTTTAACCAGTACGGCCATTTCCTCAAAGTTTTTCAACATGTCAGAATATTACTCCTCTATTTTCACTGTATTATTGAGTGTCCTGTCAACGCTGCCCTATCGTATCCTGCCTGTCTTTTTCAGCTCTTATGCAGTCTGCCCTGTGTCACACAGCACTACTGTGCAACTCAGGCCACGGCTGCATAAGGACAAAAAAATCCGGCGCACTATCCTGACATTTCATCGTTGCCAGGACACTGGCACGGGTAATAAGAATTCTCTTTTCAGCGAGGTAAGCAAAAACAGGCGGGCAGGAAAAGCATAGTCTATCACGGAGGGAGCTAGCTGTACTTCTGCGCTATCCTCTCCTTCTTCCATGTAACTGCTCACCGGTGCAACAGATTTGTGCAGGCACGATTTCCCGCAGGTGAGCAGGGCAAAGTGAGGCTTTGCTCGCACAGGAATATGTGAAAGATTGTGCTCGTGCAAAGATGAAGCGCCCGTGATCAGTTACGATTGTCCAGGCCCCTGTTCTCCTCTAATTCCCACTGCCTGACCACGTTTTTTCTGCAAAATAAACTCGTGACGTACAAAGCCACCGAGCGTCGAGCAATTATGCTGCATTTTTCAGCAAACAGGTTACCAAAACAGGAATCAAGTTGTCAAAGATTTTGTCGAAACAGGCTTTCCTCGCATCTCTTCCGGGTATATCCCTGCCAAGCCTTACAGTGCAAGTTATTTACGTTATCTATATTGTCACGTTATTTCTTCGTGCATTTATATGTATGACATGCCATATTTGCGGAAAAAAATAGAATTCTTGCCAAAGGGAGACGTTTTTTCATGTCACATAATTCAGCTTCAGAGCGAGGCGCTTTCGGAAGTAAATTCGGTTTTCTTATGGCCGCAACAGGTTCGGCTGTAGGGTTAGGAAATATTTGGGGGTTCCCTTATAAAATGGGGACAAACGGCGGCTTTGCCTTTCTGGTTGTCTACCTCATTCTGGTTGCCCTAGTTGGATTTGCCATACTGATAGTGGAACTTTCCATTGGCAGAACCACAGGGAAAGGAGCTGTTGGTTCCTATATGGCCTTGAGCAGGCGTTTCAAGTGGCTCGGCTGGCTGGCCTTTCTCTCCGCATTTTTTATAATGACCTTTTACAGCGTCCTGGGAGGCTATTGCATACGTTATGCTGTAGCCAACTTCGGTGATCTTATCGGGGCGTCATTTGGCACCGGGGAGCTGTCTGCGGGCAGTTTCTTTGCATCATTTATTGCTAACCAGACCGCCTCCATTATCTACACCCTTATTTTTATGATTATAACTGCGGTTATTGTTATGAAGGGTGTCTCCGAAGGAATTGAGTCTTTTTCCAAGACGGCCATGCCGCTGCTGTTTGTCATGCTGCTCATTGTTGTTATCCGGTCTGTAACTTTGCCCGGAGCCGAAGAAGGGCTGCGGTTTATGTTCAAACCAAACCTGGAGCCCTTTAAAACCGATTTCTTCAAGGTCTTCTCCACAGCATCTGGCCAGATGTTTTTTTCCCTGTCTCTGGCCATGGGTGCCATGATTACCTACGGGTCCTATCTGCAGAAAACAGATAATATTGTCCGCAATGCCATCCTGGTTCCCGCTGCCGATACATTTATTGCCATTCTTGCCGGAATAGCTGTTCTGCCCGCAGCTTTTGCCCTGGGAGGAGAGGGCGCGGCTATGGCAGGGCCCAAGTTGTTGTTCATCACCTTGCAGCACGTATTTGCCTCCATGGGCGCCACAGGCCCTCTGTTTGGCCTGATTTTCTACATCCTGGTCATCATTGCTGCCCTCACTTCCGCGATTTCCCTGGTGGAAGTTATCACCGCATTTTTTCTCGATGCCGCAGATGCCAGGGGGAAAAAAGCCAATAGAAAAATCGTTGCCGCTCTGGTCAGTCTGAGCATAATGGCGGTTGCGGTTTTTGTAGCTGCAGACGGTCTGGGCTCCACCGGCTTCCCCACTATCATGGGATATATCTGGCTGGACTTCATGGATCTGCTCTCTGAGGGAGTAATGATGCCCCTGGGAGCCCTGCTGACCGCCATTTTTATCAGTATGGAGTACGGGTTACCCAACATTGCCAAGGAGGTGAGGATTGGCAACAATCGTTTTGCCTCGTACTCCTTTTTTGCCTTCTCGGTGAGGTTTATTGTACCAGTGGTATTACTGCTGGTTCTCTATGGCCAGCTGAAAGGTTTTGGCTTACTGGGCTGATAAGGTAACGGCGCGTCTTTTATAGCGCAACCACCTGCACATTCCTGCGGAGAGTATTTCTCTTTCCAGGAAGCTGGTATTCAGGGTGCCCGGATTCTGATAAGCGCGATCGCCCGAAATTGGGTGACCTGGGTGCAGTTAGCACAAAAAACAAAGAATTGACCACGGGTACTTCTGTTGCACCCGTGATCAGTTACACGTCAGAAACAGAGAAGAACACTTAAAGTGCAGACCCCATGATCGGTTACAAAATACATTCATGTAATAGCAGCGAGCAGTAATTTATGAAGAAAAAACACCGCATATTAGCTATAAATCCCGGCTCAACTTCCACCAAAATAGCCATTTTTTTAAACGATACAGAAGTTTTCAGGAAAACTGTGGAGCATTCCCCAGCAGAACTCAAGCCATACCCGGATATTCCCAGTCAGCAGCCTCTGAGGGAAAAAGTCATTTTCTCAACATTGGAACAAGCAGGTGAAGATCTGACCTCACTCTCAGCTATAGTTGGCAGAGGCGGCCTGCTTCGGCCCATGGCAGGCGGCACCTATACCATCAGCCCTGTAATGCTGAAGGAACTCAGGACAAAAACTTCAGGAGAACACGCCTCAAATCTGGGAGGGATACTGGCTGAATCCATTGCATCCAGTCTGGGGATTCCCTCATTCATTGTTGATCCCATAGTTGTGGATGAGCTGGAAGACGTGGCACGTATTTCCGGCTCTCCCCTGATTGAACGGATCAGTATATTTCACGCACTTAACCAGAAAGCAGTGGCCCGCCGGCATGCCCGGAAAGCCGGCAGGAAATACGAAGCAATGAATCTGATAGTGGCCCACCTTGGCGGAGGAGTTACTGTCGGGGCCCACCGCAAGGGCCAGGTAATTGATGTGACCAATGCGCTGAATGGAGAGGGGCCATTAACGCCTGAACGAAGCGGCGGACTTCCGGCACTGAACGTTGTGGAATTATGTTTCAGACCAGGCGCAGATAAGCAGGAAATAATAGGGAGTATCAAAGGAAACGGGGGGATGACCGCTTACTTGGGAACCAATGACGGCAAGGAGGTGCAACGCAGAGTTTTGCAGGGTGATGCCAGGGCAGAACTGATCCACAAAGCTATGGCTTACCAGACCGCCAAGGAAATAGGCGGCATGGCCACAGTCCTTCAGGGAGAGGTTGATGCCATACTGGTTACAGGCGGGATGGCCCATGATACGCTCTTTGTTGAAATGCTGGGTCAGGCAGTATCATTTATTGCCCCCGTGCATGTCTATCCAGGTGAGGAAGAGATGAAAGCAATGATCGAGGGTGCCCTCCGGGTACTCAACGGCACAGAAAAGGTTAAAACGTACCCTCCAGAGATTCATGAGAAATCTGGGGCAGGAATGACAAAAAATGACCTGAAGAGTAAATAACTGCCTGAAAGGGTTGTCTTAAAGGAAAAAATGTGTCACTGTAGAGCCGACACAAAAAATCCACATCCTGCTTCCTCCTCATCATTTTCCTGTTTTTAACAGGAACTGAGGAATGAGGCTCTAATAACTGTTACTAAACAGCGTGGCTGGATCAGGGTAGCCAGCCGCAAATGAACCGTGAAAGCTCGTCACTTCGGCAAAGGATGGGTATCACTTCCACTGAAAGGCTTTCATATAAACTCTTGAGCGCCATGCCGTTTTGTTCAATGCGGCATCAACACAGAAGGAGTTTCACTATGCCTGTTCACCTTACCTACTTGAATACCTCAGGGCGGATTATGTACGTCTTGTTCTTTAATCAAAGCCGGTCTTCGTTACGCTGATTACGAGGATCGGCTTTTTTCTTCGCAGCGCGGAAAAGAAATTATTCGTTTCCGTTAATTCAACCATTTTACTTGAGAGGTAGAATATTGAAAAACGACAATGAAATGTACTGGACAGGTTTATCTCCGGATGAGGCCAGGAAAGCTCTCGTAGACAAGGATAAATCCATGCGGGACAAACGCATGAGTCTGAAGGAGGCGGTAGATCAATTTATCAAGGATGGTGATAATGTAGGAGTTGGCGGCTTTGTAGACATTCGCCAGCCTATTGCTATCACTCATGAAATGGTACGTCATGGTTTCAAAGACCTTACGCTGTCCTGGCAGTCAGCAGGACTTGGTCCCGACTACCTGGCAGCAGGAATGGCGGTCGCACCTGATCATTTTTCTATAAAACGCATTGAATTTGCCTACTGGGCCCATGAATCTTTTGGCATTTCCCTGTGTTTCCGTTATCTTGCAGAACGAGGTCTGATTGAATTAGAAGACTGGTCAAACGCAAATATGTCCGCCCGTTTCAAGGCCGGCGCCATGGGATTACCTTTCATCCCCACTCGCGGCCCGCTTGTAGGAGACATTCCGCAAAGCTGCCGGACAAAAATCATTGACTGTCCCTTTACCGGACGCCCCGTAGGCCTGCTCCCCGCAAGCAATCCTGATGTTGCAATCATTCACGTCCAAGCTGCGGATAAATATGGAAACTGCGTTATCCGTGGTTCCGACTGTACCTGCCCGGAAATCTCAATGGCAGCAGGCAAAACAATTATCACCTGTGAACAACTCGTTTCCCATGAACTTATCACTCGTCTACCAAAAGATATAGCTATTCCTTTCCTCGGTGTAGATGCAGTAGTCGAAGTGCCTTATGGGGCATACCCGGGCGCTTGTCGTCGTCACTACTACTTCAATGGAGATCATATCAGAGAATTTTACGGGGCAGCAAGAACAGCAAGTAAAACAGGAAATGTTGATGAACTTAAAGCCTACTATGACAAATATATCTTCGGTGTAGAGGACTTTGAGGGATTTCTTTCTCAAATTCCATTGTCAAAGCTGCTGGCAGACAAAAAAGCAGAAGCTATTAATTGCGAACGTCTCGCCTGATTGATTTCCACTCACATAAAAGGAGGATATATATATGACTGTTTCGACAGACTACACCGCTCAGGAAATAATTGTTTTGGCAGGTGCCAAGGTGCTGGAAGACAAAAAAGTCGTCTTCGTCGGCACCGGATTGCCCATGGTTGCCTCACTGCTTGCCAAATCCACACATGCACCTGATCTCATTCTTGTTTTTGAAACAGGTGCAGTTGGTCCGCCACTGGACGTAGGTCTGCCACTTTCTGTTGGAGACTCAAAAACATGTGCCGGTGCTTCTTATGTCAAAGGCTTAAATGGTGCTTTTGAAATGACCCAGCGGGGATTTGCTGATTTTGGCTTTATCGGTGGAGCAGAGATTGACATGTATGGAAATCTCAACTCGACCATGATGGGTGATTTTCCAGATGGTTATCAGAAACCAATAGTACGTCTCCCCGGTTCAGGGGGTGCCAGTGACATGGCTGCATCTTGCGAGCGAACTATTCTGATTCTTCCCCATGAAAAGCGTAAATTCAGCGAAAAACTGCAATACTTGACCAGTCCAGGCCATCTTGACGGCAGCAAGGACGCACGCTGGAAGGCAGGTCTCCAAGGTGCGGGCCCGCATAGAGTCATCACCACCAAAGGCGTCTTTGATTTTGAGGAAGAGAGCAAAAGAATGCGTCTCATTCAAACCTTCCCAGGTGAAACAAAAGAATCAATCCAGGACGAAACGGGTTTTGAATTACTCTTTGCTGATAATGTCACAGAATTTCCTGCACCAACGGTAGAGGAAATCCAGCTCATTCGTGAGAAGATTGATCCCGGTCAGGTCTTTATTAAACGTGCCTAAAACCTGTGTTTTGCTGACCGCAAAAAAAGTCGGTGTCAGCCTGAAAAATAGCCGACTTTAATCCGGAAATCTCAGTAAAACTCTGGCATCAATGAGCAGATAGCGCAATACGCTATCTGCTCATTTTTTTTTGGGTTGTACACTCACAAACACTTGGTCTCTGGACGATCACAATTTCCGTAACCAATCACGCTGAGATACAAGATGCAATCAAGCTGAATGACACGAGTATCTTTTTGAACTGTTAAAATTGCTCCATTTTGTTGTTTTTCTTATAAAGACGAGCAGCTCTGATCAAGCCGATCACCCACTCAGGAGCCCCTGGAGCCAGGACATGGGTATACATGGCTAAAGTATTCTTGTATTGCAGGCCATCGCGACCATTATAAAAGCCAGTGCCTCTCTCCATCTGCACCACCAGTTGTTCATCGCTACCGTCCCATCGTTCAACCGTGGAATACCTGAACTCATGACCTTTAACAGTGGTCCCAGATGGATAGAAATTATTTTCCCTTTCTACGGTAAAGGCAGAATATCCATGGGCCTGTGGTTTTTTTGATAACCCAAAATCAACGGGGAAGATACCAACCAGAGGGTATGTAATACCATCCATGGTAATGGAACGTCCAAGATAGATGAGCCCACCACATTCGGCATAGACAGGGAGGCCCTTTTCCACAGCATCCACCAGCGACTTCCTAAACGAGCAATTCCCTGACAGTTGCCGGGCACTGGTCTCTGGAAATCCGCCGCCAATATAGAGCCCATCCAGCCCTGGAGGGAGCGCTTCCTGATGCAGGGCATCAATGGTAACCAGCGTTGCCCCTTGGGCCTCAAGCATTTCCAGGTTCTCTTCATAATAAAACTGGAAAGCCATGTCCCGCAATACCCCGATAACCACCTTGTCTGTACCTTGAACGTTTCCTCCTTCCTGTTTTGTGGCCGGAGCGGCCTTTCCCATGACCGAGGAAAGAATATCCAAATTGAAATTGCCACGGACCAAATCAGCCAGCTTACTCACTGCCCCTTCTGCGTTCCCATATTCCTGCAAGGGGGTCACTCCGAGGTGCCGCATGGGAAAGACATCTTCTCGCTGGCGTGGCATGATGCCAACCACAGAGAGTGGAGTGTAGGTTTCGATGGTTTGCCTGATAATGGACTCATGCCTTGAAGTCGCAATTTGATTCAATATCACCCCGCCAAACTGGACCTCAGGATCAAAGGAACAGCATCCCAAAACAAGGGCTCCAATGGTACAGGTGGTTTTAGAGCAGTTCACCACCAGAAGCACCGGCAGATCGAGCTGTTTTGCCAGAGCTGCTGTTGAAAACTCACCAGCAGCGTTTACCCCGTCATAGAGTCCGCGATTGCCTTCGATGATGGCAAAAGAACTTCCTTTGAGGTGGGATGTAAAGGAGTGCTGCACCGCCTCTTCGGTCATCAGGTATGGGTCAAGGCTGTAGCACGGTTTTTTCGCTGCAGCGGTGAGCCAGCCTGCATCAATATAGTCCGGCCCTTTTTTAAACGTCACCACCGGCCCGTAATCATCCAGCAGCACCCTTGTCAGCCCTACACTAACCATGGACTTACCCGACCCACCACTTAGCCCGGCGACAACGATACTTTTCACTTCCTGTACATGGGCATGATGCTCAATTCCTGCAGATGACGAATTCATAGAGATATATCTTAACAGACTGTTTTTAAAGAAAACTTTTAGTGACTATCATGGGGCGGACGCCCTGCTCTTTCCCACACCGCTTGATACATCTGGTTCATCTGCTCTTCAAGTTTGAGGCGATGGGTTGCAATGTGCTCTGATCTTGCTCCAGCCTCCACCTCAAGCAGTTCACCATATTGGAGGTAAACGGTTGAAAAAGGCAGGGGAATTGCGGTTCTGTCCCAGCTCTTAAAAGCAAAATAACGGTTGGCAGCCCAAACCATGGGGAGAACAGGACAACCAGACTTACTGGAAACCAGCAGGCAACCTGGCTGCACCTTACGTGCTGGCCCCTGGGAACCATCCGCAACTATGGCTGCGTTATATCCTTCCTGGACGGCATGTACCATCTGGCGCAGTGCTCTGGTGCCAAAACGATTGGAGGAGCCCCGGAGCGGTTTATGTCCCATCAGTTTTGCTGCCTCAGCTATATACTCGCCATCCTTGCTGGCGCTCACCATGACGGCACCAGGAAATTTACGCATATGATACAACAAAAACACAAAGGAATAGTGCCAGCACACTGCTATTCCCTGTCCCCGTTCAAGTACGCTCTCCAGATGCTCCTGTCCTGTTACCCGCACCCTGCAGGTTCCGAACCAGAGCCGGATTAGCACCACAAATATTCGTGGCACCACCTGCAGGGAAAAACGATAAAGCCTGTCAGCCAACTTCAATCTCCAACATTTTCAGTTCATTGATCCTGTCCCGATAGGCAGCGGCAGCTTCAAATTCCAGCTTTTCAGCAGCCTCAAGCATTTTCTTTTCCAGCTGCTTGATTTCCCCCTGCAACTGGTCCACACTCTGATACACTGCCTGTGGCTCAGCTGCCAGTAACATACTGCCAGCACCGCTCTCCTCTGCTGGTTCTTCCCAGCCAGAAGCTTTCAAGTGTTCCAGGATGGAGTCTTTTACCTCAGAGATAACAGTTTTCGGCTCAATGTTGTGTTCCTTATTAAATCCTTCCTGGATCTGGCGTCTCCTGTTGGTCTCATCGATTGTATATTGCATGGACATGGTTACCTTATCAGCATAAAGGATCACCTTGCCCTGTGCATTTCGTGCTGCCCGGCCACAGGTTTGCACCAAAGATCGCTCGGAACGAAGAAACCCTTCCTTGTCCGCGTCCAAAATAGCAACCAAAGAAACTTCTGGAATATCAAGACCTTCCCGCAATAAGTTAATCCCGATTAGCACATCAAATTCACGGTTGCGCAGGTCTTTTATCAGCTCAACCCGCTCCAGGGTTTTGATATCAGAATGGAGGTATCGAACCTTGACACCCAGCTCTTCATAATACTCGGTCAAATCCTCTGCCATCTTTTTGGTCAGTGTGGTCACCAGCACGGCCTCGCTTTTGCTGACTCGTTGACGCACCTCGTCCAGCAGGTCATCCACCTGGGTAGCCGCGGGACGCACCTCAATGGCAGGGTCAAGCAAACCAGTGGGACGAATCAACTGTTCAACAATTCGATCTCCCCCATGTTCTAGCTCATAATCACCAGGCGTTGCAGACACATAGACAATCTGATGAACGCGCTGCTCAAACTCGTCAAACTGGAGCGGACGGTTATCCAAAGCTGAAGGCAAGCGAAAGCCAAAATTCACGAGGGTCTGCTTTCTGGAGCGATCCCCGTTAAACATTCCCCTAAGCTGAGGAACGGCAATGTGCGATTCATCAATAATGGTCACATAATCTTCCGGGAAGTAATCCAACAGGTTGGGAGGTGGTGCTCCTTCAGCCTTGCCAGTCAGATGGCGGCTATAATTTTCAATCCCGTTGCAATAGCCCAGCTCGGCAATCATCTCCAGGTCAAACATGGTTCGCTGTTCAAGCCGCTGGGCCTCAACCAGCTTGTTTTCTGCATAAAGCTCATCCAGCCGTTCACGCAGCTCATCTTTGATGGTGCGCATGGCAGCATTGAGGTTATCCTGACTGGTCACAAAATGGCTCCCAGGAAACACTGTAATCTCGGCCACGTCTTCGATGACCACACCTCTGAGCGGATCAATAATGGAAAGAGCATCAACCGTATCGCCAAAGAACTCCACCCGTACTGCGTGTTTTTCTTCGTGAACCGGGAAAATATCAATCACATCACCCCTCACCCGGAACGTACCTCGGTGAAAGGAGATATCGTTGCGCTCATACAGCATGAAGGCCAATCGTCTGAGCACCTCCTCCATGGGATAGTCTTCACCAACCTCAAGAAAGAGATGCATATTCTTATACTCATCAGGTGAGCCCAGACCGTAAATACACGACACTGATGCGACGATCAGTACATCTCTTCTGGTGAGCAGGGAGCGGGTGGCAGAGTGACGCATCTTATCGATGGCATCGTTTATGGACGAGTCTTTTTCAATATAGGTGTCAGAGGCTGGAATATAGGCCTCGGGTTGATAGTAATCGTAATAGGAAACAAAGTATTCCACTGCGTTGTTGGGAAACAGCTCTCGGAACTCGGAGAACAGCTGGGCAGCCAGAGTTTTATTAGGGGCAAGCACCAGCGCTGGGCGCTGGACAGCAGCAACCACCTGAGCCATGGTAAAGGTTTTCCCGGAACCAGTGACCCCCAGCAGCACCTGGTCACGAATACCCTGGTCAAGCCCCTCTACAAGCTTGGCAATAGCTTGTGGCTGGTCCCCTGATGGGGTGAAATCCGTTACCAGTTGAAAAGGCGTGTCACTGTTATACTGCTGCCTGCTCACTGTAAGTATCCTTGGTTATAAAAACGAAAGTCGAAATCACCAAGGTAATATGTATCACCAGGAAAGGCAACTGCAGTAAGCAGACAAGGCGTCCTTGTTCGTTTTGTCCTGGAAAACTCGTGTCATGTCAACGATGAAATGTCAGGATATTGCGCCGGATTTTTCTTGTCCCCATGGAGTCTTGTCCTGAGTTGCATAGTAGTGCTATGTGACACAGGGCAAGGCTGCATAAGGGCTGAAAAAGACAAGCAGGATACGACAGAGCAACGTTGACAGGACACTAGAACTCCATTTCAAAACTATATACCCCTTCCACAACCTTGCTGGTTACCTTGAGTCCTGAGTTATTAAACACCGACTGCATGCGTTTATTCTCCATCAGTACCTCAGCAGTAAAACCGGCAATGCCATTTCGTTTGGCAATGGTAATCAGGTGTTGGAAAAAGTACGTCCCCAGCCCCTTGTTCTGCCATTCATCACGGACAATAAAGGCCACCTCAGCCATATTCGTTTTTTCATTAAGGTAATACCTGCCCACAGAAATAATAAGGTCACCATGGGCTTCTGGAATGGTGCCGACCACGCATACATCTCGACGATGGTCAATATACACGAAGTCCTGGATATGGCGCTGGGTAAACCGCTGGTGACTCATGAACCGGTAGTAGATGGTTTCCTGGGACAGGTTGTATACCAAATCACGCATATGCGGTTCATCTGTTGGCCGGATGGAGCGGATGGAGACGTTGATACCATCAGGCATCAGGTAGGTGGCCTTCATCGCCTCTTCACCAGGAACAAAGAAGCGGCTGCCAAACCGGGCTAGGTCAGGTCGCAGATACTTGGCCTCCACTGCCTCTTTAAAGAGTTGTTCGCGGAAATCAGGATGAGCAATGGAGATCAATGCCATTACCCGCTCCTGGATGGACTTGCCATGCAGATAGGCTACACCATACTCGGTGACAATATAGTGCACGGTTCCCCGGCTAATAACCACTCCTGAACCGGGACGCAGGTTGGTAACAATTCGGGAATGTTCCCCAGACTCATCCAAAGACGGCAGACAGATAATCGCCCTGCCCTGCTCAGCTTTTGATGCACCACGGTTAAAATCGATCTGTCCTCCAATGCCGGAATAAAAACCACCATTAACTGAATCAGAACACACCTGCCCTGTCAAATCCACCTCAAGGGCCATATTCACGGAGACCATCCCCTTCTGTTTACCAATAACTGCTGCATTATTGATATACTCGGTGGGACGAAAGCTGAACAAAGGATTATCATGGACAAAATCATACAGTTTCTTGGTTCCCATACAGAAACTGGCGGTGATCTTTCCCTTGTCAATGGTCTTGCGCGCCCCGGTCACCGCACCAGATTCAACCAGCGGGATAATGGTATCTGAAACCATCTCGGTATGAAAACCAATATCTTTACGTTCATGAAGATATTCCATCACCACCTGGGGAATTCGCCCATAACCAGGTACACGCCCAAGCCCCAGTTCAATGGTTGCACCGTTGGGGATCAAAGCGGCCACCTCTCGGGCGACCTTGCGACTGACCTCATTGGGAGGGTCTATTTCACGTTCCAGAATAGGATTATCCACCGGCACCAGAATGTCCAGGTCATACACGTCCACCAAGGTATCCCCGTGGGTCCACGGCATGTTGGGATTAACCTCGGCAATCACAAGAGAAGCGTTATCCGTGGCACTGCGCACGATATCAACAGAGATACCCAGGCTGACCTTACCTGACTTATCCGGCGGGGTTACCTGAATCAGGGCAAGGTCAATGGGCATAATCCCCGAGTTAAGCAAATCCGGGATATCAGACATAAGGATTGGAGTATAATCACCAAGTCCTTCCTGGATCACTTCACGAACATTGGAGCTGATGAAAAAGGCGTTTATAGCAAAGCAATCGGAGAGTTTCTTCTCAGCATAGGGAGCACTGCCCTTGGTGATAAGCTGAATGATCTCCACATTATTCAACTGTCCAGCCCTTCTGGTCATGGCTGCGATAAGCATTTGTGGTGCGCCGCAGCCTGTGCCGATAAAAACCCTTTGCCCGGCACGCAAATGGGAAAGCGCCTTGGCCGGCGTTGCTATCATCTCGCTGTATTTTTCCTGCCAGTCGTTATCGTATTCCATGCTCCCTCTTTTACGAGAAAAAGTCATTTACTGTTCATTCCCTGTTATACGGATGCCCGCTGTGGAAATGGCACTGCAGTTGAAAAGGACATTCGCGCATCTGCAACCACTGGCTCATTTCCTATCTCGCCAACGATGAGTGGATTAATGTCAATTTCCTGGATCTGGGGGAAATCGGTAGCCAGCTGACTGATGCGCTGCAGCGCAATGGCCAGAGCATCGATATCGATCTCTTTAACCCCGCGCTTGCCGTGCAACAGTTCATACGATCTGGTGGATTTCAACATCTGGATGGCCTCATCCTTGGTGATGGGTGCCAAGTGAAAGGCAACATCCTCCATCATCTCGACAAAAATACCGCCCAGACCAAACATCAGCATAGGGCCAAACTGAGGATCCCGCTTCATCCCCAGGATCACCTCCAGCCCGCTGTCAGCCATTTTCTCCACATAAACACCATTAATATGGGCTTCTGGAGCATGTTTGCGAATGCGCAGCATCATCAGGTCAAAAGCATCCTCCACTTCCTGACTGGAACCCACATTGAGTTTTACCCCGCCCATATCACTTTTGTGGATAATGTTGGGAGAAACAATTTTCATGGCCACTGGAAAACCGATAAAACGGGCCAGCTCAACCGCCTGTTCGGGGCTGACCGTCAGTCGCCCCTCCAGAATGCGGAATCCATAGGCCTTGAGGATATCTTTGGCTTTCACCTCACCTAGCCGCTTGTGACCGGTGCGTTGACGCCTTGTAATGATGCGTTCAACCCGTCTGCGATTGACAGGGAACCGAACCACCTGGCGAGCTGGTCTGCGTTTCCATACGCCATAATGATACATACTGCGCAGGGCAGCAACAGCACGTTCAGGGGTATCGTAAAAGGGTAATCTCCCGGCAGCCAGCTCTTTCCTGCTGGGCATAATATCATCCCCCCCTAAAAAGCTGGCCAGCACCGGCTTGGTAAAATCCTGGGTAGTGGCTATGATACGTGCGGTGTCTTTGGGATGATCAAGATATTGCGGAGCCAAAATGACCATAATCGCATCCACCCCTTCATCCCGTTGTATTTCCTTAAGCAGGTTGGCATAATCATCGGGTTGTGCAATGGCTGACAGATCCAGTGGATTGTTAATCTTGGCTGCCCTGGGAAGGATATGCTGGAGATTCTTTTTGAGCGTTTCGCTGATCTTGCCAAGCTGCAGTCCAGCCTTTTCCAACGCGTCTGCGGTAATGGTCCCTGAACCACCGGAGTTGGTAATAATAAATACCCTTTCCCCCTGAGGTAATGGCTGCATGGCAAGGGCGCTGGAGTAATCAAACAGCGCCTCAAAGGTGTCTGCCCTGCAGATTCCAGCGCGTTTAAAGGCGGCACCATAAGCCGTATCTTCGCCGCTGAACACTCCTGTATGAATGGCGGCAGCATGTTTTCCAGCTGTCGTTGTCCCCGACTTGAGGATAACCACAGGTTTTACAGCACTTGCTGCTTCTGCCGCTTTCACAAACCCATCTCCATCGCTGATATCTTCCAGGTACCCGACAATAACCCTGGTCTGCTCATCCTCTGCCAAGGCTTCCAGTACCTCCACCTCAGTAATATCAGCCTTGTTTCCAATGGATATGGATTTTGAAACGCCAAGCTCGCGGCTTTCTGCCAAATCCATCATGGAGGTACACAATGCACCAGACTGGGAGAAAATTGCCATACTGCCCGGCTTGGGTGATCGCCTGGAAAAAGAGGCGTTCAGGTTGATCTCAGTATTGATCATGCCCAGACAGTTGGGTCCCAGCAAGCGAACTTTTCCACGCCGACAAATCTGGACCAGTTCCTTTTCCAGCTGCTTCCCCTTCTCTCCACTTTCTTTAAATCCAGAGGCCACCACAACAACTGAGCGTACTTTTTTATACACTGCTGAACGTGCAGAGTCGGGTACCTGCTCTGCAGGGACAGCGAGTACTGCCATATCAATGGAGTCTGGATAATCATTGATCTCGGGATACACCTTCAAACCAAGCAATTCACCACCAGCCTGGTTCACAGGGATAATTGGCCCTTCAAATCCACCTTTCACCAGATTATTAAGCACCTCATATCCAACCTTTCCCTCGGTCTTGGACGCTCCAATTACAGCTATGGATTGGGGGTAGAATAGTCTTTCCACTTTTGCCCTCTTTTTTTTCGATTAAATACGCAATTTAGGGTCTGGGAATGTGCACGGTAAAACCGGCTGCCTCAATGGCCTTATGCACGGCTCGAATGTTATAGGTGTTAATCCGCAAATAAATCATCGGCTCACCATTTTCTGTCTCTTTGGTACGAATCAGCCGGGTAAAAGCCACGTTGGTATCTTCCATCACCTTGGCAATTTTACTCAACGCTTCCTCATCACCATTATCCTTGATGGCCACCAGAGCTGAGCCCTTTTCCCCCAGGCCAAACATGAATCGGTAGGCTTTGAGTAAATCCATGACCGACAAAATACCTATAACCTGCTGCTGCTCATTGACGACGGGCAAGGCGCCCACATTTTCTGATTGCAGTTGGAGTAAGGCCCGATCCAGCGTTGAAAGTGTATTGAGGGTAAGACAGTCTTCTGACATGACCTCTGTTACCAGAGTATTGGAAACCTGATGCTCCACATTTTGCCGTTCCTTACTGCGAGCAACAGTAGATGGGGTTGCCGAGCGCAAGTCACGGTCTGAGAGCATTCCCAGCAGCACATTATTATCATCCACCACGGGAATATGCCTGAAGCGATATTGATTGAGTATCTCAATTGCTTCGGCAACGGTCTGATCCGGACCAATGGTTATGGGCGAGGGGGTCATATAATGCCGAACATACATAGTGTGTCTCCTATTCCCTATTTGCCAGTATGGGTATTCTGTTGCCGGAACCGCACGACTCCCTGAAGGTATGCGACTGCACAGTGGCCGAGGTTGGCTAAATTATATCCGCCCTCCAAAATGGAAAGCATTTTATCCTGGGTAAAACGGTGAGCCAGCTCTGCCATAAACATGCCCAGCTCTTCATACATCTCCGTGGAAAATTCGAGTCCGGACATATCGTCTTCAATGTGGCTGTCAAATCCGGCACCAATCACCAGGGCCTGTGGCTGAAATTTTTCCACAAAAGTAACAATACGCCCAAAGGTTGCCCGCACAGCCTCATCACCATCACCAGGAAGCAGAGGGAGGTTCAGGATGGTACCCTTCCCCTCCTTCATACCTGTCTCTTCAGGCCAACCAGTACCAGGATAGCTGAAACTTGGATGCTCGTGGATGGAGATATAGGCAGCGTCTGGATCTTCTTCAAATGCGGTCTGGATACCATTACCGTGGTGGGCATCAAAATCGATAATGCAGACACGCTTGAGCCCAAAATGGTTTTGCCAGTAACGAGCTGCAACAACACAGTTGTTAAAAAAACAAAAACCATAGGGCGCATTGGGTTCTGCATGATGTCCAGGGGGTCTTGTAGAACCGAACACCACCTTGGTTACATCGTCCTCAACCACCTCTACACCAACCAGCCCCGTGCCAGCAGAGAGCATGGCAACATCAAAGGATTCGTAGCCCACCTGGTTGTCTGGGTGGTCTATGTAGGTCTTACCGCTGAGCACAGCCTCCTCAAACCGAAACAACCAGTCTTGTGGATGAAAAACGGTGAGTTCTTCACGCAGTGCCATGCGCGGCCGTATTTCCTCCAATGCATGTTTCAGCGAACTGGCTTGCAGAGCCTCTGCAATGACAGCAAGGCGCTCTGGAAGTTCGGGATGCTCTCCCCCACCAGTATCATGCCTACTGAAAAAGGGATCACTTATAATGACAACGGAAATGTTATTTCCCATAAACCTTGTACTGTGTTAGGGTCTACCGTTTCTTGTTGTGGTTATGCTGGGTACTCTGCACAACCAATCCTGATTAAACCATATTCATACACACTCTGCCTAGGGCAAATCTTTATTACGGCTGCTTCCATGAACAAAAAAACAGTACATATCACCCTGTTTAAATCATCCCTCTGTCCGAGGTGTCATTATGTGCAAAAGGTACTTGAAAAAATAACGGCTACCACTCCCGAGCTTGAAGTGGTGGCTGTGGACATACTCAGTGAACCTGGTTTATGTTTGCAAAAACAAATAGTAATGATCCCTGCACTGCTAACCGATTCCGGAAAAAAGCTTTCTGGTATATGGATATCAGAAAGCAGGATCCGTGAATTTATTGACCAGGAGATGGCCGCCGAAAAAAGCCAGTAACCTCTTCCCTACTTTTTCAACTCCGCAGCACGTTCGGGTGGAAAAAGTCGATCTACCATAGAGCGTTTTTCCACAGGCCGATTCAGTAAAATATTCAGATTGTTTTTCGCCGTATAATTCCTGTCCCAGAGGGCAATGGCCTTTTCATAGCTTCCCTTTGCCTCTTCCAGATTCCCCTGGTACCGCTCAACCATCCCAAGATTGGCGTAGGTAACAGAAAGCCTCCGCTTATTTTCAATTTGGGCCAACAGCAGGTCATCCACCCTTTTCTTTATGAGAGTTTCTACATTTTTACCAGTCAGTTTGGGATCGTCCAGATCAAAAGTTGGTCGAATGATACGCTCCAGCTCTGCTTTTGAGAGGGTTCCCATTGTTGCAACCCAGTCATTATACACTGTTATAGCCTTACGGAGATAGAGTTCCGCTGTATCTAATGTTGCAACCATCCAGGTTCTGTCAATATCCCCTTCACCCAAGATGGCAGTTTCAAGTTGGACCAGATAGACCGAAGCCATGTTATTCCACACCACACCGCGCTCAAAGGAGTGTTCATATCCAGCAGTGTTCTGGTAGATCCCGTCCATTGCCCGCAGCAATGAGAGGGCAGTGCCGTACTGATCACTTTCCAGCCCCTTTTCATATTCACGTTGCAGCGCTCTTGCTTCCAATACCCGTGGATCCTCTGCACTGTTGATTGGGTGCATCCGAAGTTTATGGAATGCGAAAACTGAGTTTTTCCTGCGGTGTTTAGTAAATAATTTCAATAGGTTAGGTTATTTTTTTTGTTTGAAACCAAGCCCCTTTATGGTATAATGTCCTGTAAATTCAGGAGGTTATATTATGGCAAGAGCGCAAAAAGCACAGAACTGGAAAGAA
>PDWI01004438.1_pt1 | contig 18823 bp, 17 predicted proteins | sample 1430891 | NCBI WGS metagenome assembly PDWI01 (sample SAMN01162508, study PRJNA174530) | Oral metagenome, whole genome shotgun sequencing project. | biome: Marine environment; feature: Marine mammal; material: Swab sample of the gingival sulcus; isolation source: swab sample of gingival sulcus...
ACCGAGTAATGCCACATGACCTCTTGTTGTATCAAAGTGCATATTAGAAATACATACCTTACCTTTTTCTAAATAATTAGGTAATAATACTTTTTCTGCTGCTCTCCCTTGATGCACTGGTTGAGCAAATTTATAATTAAATATATCTGTAACTGCTTTTAAAAGCTTTCTATAACTTCTTGCTCCTGCATAAGCCTCATCACCAACCATCATGCCAGCCCATTGCTTATCACTCATAGCATTTGTTCCACTATCTGTCATAAAATCAATATACACATCATCTGAATCCAGTGCAAATAAATTATAGTTTGCTTTTTTTAAAGCCTCTTCTCTTTCTTCTCTTGTTGTCATTTTAAGTGGTTCTACCATTTTTATCTTAAATGGCTCTGCAACGTATTTTATCATCTTATCCTCCTTCTGTTTTATTAAATAATACTATAATTTAATATGTCCGTAAAGTGTCTTTAATTTGACTTCAATGGTTTTTTTCTATATAGTATAGTTGGAGGTTATTATGAATATTAATTTAATTGGATATAAATATAATGTAGACTTTGTAAATGAAGTCATTCGAAAAAATTTTAAGGAATTAACGGTACATAAAATATACATTGAAGATCGTCATAATTTAGAAGATATCAAATTATATATTAAACAAAATCATGCAAAATACGATGCGATTATCTTTACTGAAAAAAATATCTATACGATGTTAAATAGTAGCATTCATTCAAAAAAGCCATGGCTTTATTTAGAAAATAATGAAGATAATCTAAAAACAGCTCTTTTAAAAGCAGATTTTAATATTGATGTTCTATCCATTGATTCCTATAATGCAAGCACCGTAGAAAAACTATATACTGCTATTGAACATAATTATGCAATGGTTTTTATCTCTGATATCAATGAATTATCTGAAAATTATAACGAAAAACTACTAGATTTTCATATAAAGCATCATAAGCTCTATCATACATCCGCTCTTACTTCAGTAGAGTATGTATACGATAAACTAGTGAAAGAAAATATACCTGCTATCTTAATTAATCTAAGTGAAAGTCTAGTGATTAATAGCATATACTCTCTTTTAGAGAAAATAAAATATGAGAGCATCTCGGTTAATCAAATAGCGGTGATAGCGATTGAAAAGGATGTCTCTTCTTCCTATGATCTTTATAATGATAATGAATATGCCGCAATCTTAGAAAAGACGAAACTCACAGAAGAAATTCTTAAATTCGCCTTTCATATTCAGGCGGCAGTCACCGAATATGAGAAAAGTTATTTTTTATTTACTACCAGAAAAATACTCGAATTTGAAACCAATAATTTAAGAGATTTAAGGTCTATTGAAAAGATTATAAAGCATATTGATCATACGATAAATATCGGAATAGGATTTGGAACAACTGCTAGAGAAGCAAAAGCAAATTCTGTTATCGGTAAGAATAAAGGACTTTCAATGGAAGGAAATCAACTCTTTATTGTTCGAAAAAAAGATTCTATTCAAAGAATAAAATTTAATGATGTAAAAAAAGAAGAATTTAACGAAGAATATCAGTCCATTGCTGAAAAAACAGGAATTAGCATCAATAATATCTATAAACTCCGATATATTATGGATATCTATAAAAAAGATACTTTTACCAGTGTAGAGCTATCTAAAGAATTTTCTAATTCCACAAGAAGTATGAATCGAATCATAGAAAAGCTCATAAGAAATAATTATGCTAAAGTGATTGGAAAAAGAATAATCAATGATGTGGGTAGACCGAGTAGAGTCATTAAGATATTAATAAAATAAGCTCAAATGAGCTTATAATTTTAATATATCATCAAATTGATTTAAAAACTCTTCTTGCTGATTATGAGAGATCACAATCACTGTTTTATCTAAATCTAAAATCATCTGATGCACTTTTTCTGCTGTTTTAGGATCTAAATTACTAGTCGGTTCATCAAAAATATAAATGCTAGCATCTCTTACAAAAGATCTTGCTAGTAGAATTCTCTGTTTTTCACCACTTGATACAACTTCATTCAGCGGTTTATCAGATGAATAATCAATCGCTGTAATATGTAATTTTTCTTTTATATCCCTTATATCAACTGCAGTATCAAACATTGAAATATTATCATCTACAGATGCATTAAATAAATAGCTATCCATTGATACGTAATTGATATGATGATATAAATCCTGTTCATAAATCTCTCTTATATTAGTACCGGCGAGTATAATCTCTCCATTATATTGATTATTCTTTTTAATAAGAGATTTTAAAAGCATGGATTTACCAATGCCACTTCTACCAATGATAACGTATTTTTTATTTTTTTCAAATCGGTAATTAAAATGATCAAATAAGACTTTATCCTCTATTTTAATACTAAAATCTTGATAGATAATATCGCCATTTACAAACTCTCTTTTCCCTTCTTCTTTTGTCTTATTTATAATGTCTAAACTATATTTTTTGAGCTCTGTTATTGACTTTAACATCGCCACTTTTGAGCTAAGAGAGTTAATTGGCGGAACAATGAAATTAAGAAGCTGAGTTGATGATATCATTACTCCAATAGAAATTTCTTTTCTTGCAACAAAATATGCTGCAATAATCATACAGATAATTTGTGCAAACATTCCAACTGTTAAGCTTGTAATATTAATAAGATTAGTCCATATGCCATCTTTTGTTTTTGCCTCTTCATATTTTTCATCACTTCTTTTTAACTCTTCTAGAAATACCTTTTGTTTATTAAATAAGATAATATCAGAGGCTCCTAAGATACTATCTTTCGCACGCTCTATAAACTGACTTGAAGATGAAGTCTTTTCCTTCTTCCTTTCAATTAGCTTCTTTTTAAAAATAGGAATAATAAAAATGCTAATAGAAGATATCAAAATAAAAGAAAAGAATAATTTATAGCTTAAGATAAATAAAACAATAGAAGAAGCTATAATCTTCATACTTAAACTGATGATAATAATAATTCCTTCAAAATAATGTTCCTTTATCATATCTGTATCCAGCTGAAAGATATTGATGAATTTAGAAAAATCATTATCGCTTATATTGTATAAATTATTATATAATATACTCTTACTAATGTCCGTCTTTACATCAAGTGCACATTTTTCAGAAAAGATTTTTCGGCACCTAATTTCTAAATGATGAAATACATTTGATAGAATAAGAGAGCAAGCTGTAATACTTGCCCAAAATAAAACATGATTGATATTTCCTTTTACTGCATTATTTGAAAATTCACCCATAGAAAGCGAAAGAATAATATTGAGTGCAATAGCTGTAATGGAAAAAATTAAACTCCATAATAAATATTTTTTATTTCTTAGAATATACTGTTTCATACCTCTCCTATATTTTTTCTGCTATTATTGTAAGCCAGCCTAATTTCCCTTTTGTCTTACTCAAACGAATTCTAAATCCTGCTTCTTCTAAAAAGAAAATGAGCTCCTTTTCTGTATAAATTCTCATCCCATCGATGATTCTTTCCCATTTTTTACTCCTTTTATCTAAAAAGCTCGCTTCATTGACTATGAGAAACTGACCACCAGGTTTTAATACTCTATTGACATTTTTAAAGGACTTCATCATATCTGGCCAAAAATGAACTGTATCAAATGCTGATACAAAATCAAACTCATTTTCTTTAAAGGGAAGATTCATAACACTTCCTTCGATTACTTCACAGCGGCCCTGTTCTACTGCTTTTTTATTTTTTTTCATTGATTTTTTAACGCTTTCAGAAGAATAATCAAGTCCGATAACCTTAGAATGCTTAGAGAGCTCAAGCCATTTTTTTATACCCATTCCACCACCGCATCCAATATCTAAAATTTTCATATTACTCTTTGCTTCAATATGAGAAAACCCCCAATTAGAGACTTTATCATGTCCTTTATTCATCATTAAAAGCATTATTTTACCGCCTAGACCTGTAGGCTTTCTTGTATTAGAAAAAAATGTTTTAAACATATTAGTCCTCATCAAATATGCCGCTACTTAAATATTTTAGTCCACTATCATTAAGAGTCAGTGCGATGGTATTATTTTCTTCTTTTTCTTTTAATAATTTAATGGCAGCAACGACATTCGCACCAGAAGATACACCTACAAATGTTCCTTCTAGTCTTGCTAAATCTTTTACCATCTGAATCACTTCTTCATCTGATACCTGTACATACCCATCAATATTTTCTTTTTTTATTTTAGGAAGGTCCATATAATATCCACAGCCCTGTATGCTATGTCTTCCCTCATCTACTGGCTCTTTCTTTTGATAGATAGAAGCATTTTCAGGTTCTGATATATAGCATCTAATGTTTTTATTATGTGCTTTTAATGCTTCTGCACATCCTTCAAAGGTTCCGCCACTTCCAACCGTATCCACAAAACAGTCTACTTTTCCATCACTCTGATACCATATTTCTTCTCCTGTATGATAAAAATGAGCAAGATAAGAACTATCTAATTTAAACTGATCTGCTCTAAAAGCATCTCTTTCTTTAATTAGCTCCTGTACTTTTTCTTCTACGAGTTTTAAATCTTCTCCTGAAACCATATTTTTAACAGAAGTTTTACTTTGAGGAACTAATATCACTTCTGCCCCTAAGGCTCTCATCATCTTTGCTCTTTCCATTGAATTTCCTTCTGACATCACGGCAATAAACGGATGATTTAACGCTTTACACACAAGAGAGAGCCCTGTTCCAGTATTTCCACTTGTCAGTTCTATTACTGTCTGGCCTTCTTTTAAAGAGCCATTTCTTTTCGCTTCTTGGATCATTTCAAGTGCTGGTCTATCTTTTTTCGAATATCCTGGATTTAAATACTCAAGTTTTGCATATATCTTTCCTTTTACGCCATAATATTCTGTAATTCTACTAAGATTTAAAAGCGGCGTTTCTCCTATTGCTTCATAGATATTATTGATTAATTTTTTCATCCTTCCTCCCTACGTCCTAAGAATATGCCATCTATCCTCTCCTTTAAAACCGCATTTTCGGTATAGCTTTTCTGGATTATTTTCATCATCTACTTTACCAGAAACAGTGACAAATAAAGCCTTCTGACTCAATCTTCGAAGCAGTTCATTAACTATCATCTGCCCTATTTTCTTATGTCTATATTGTGGTAATACTTGTATCCATTCTAAGATTCCTTCTTTTACTTCTTGATCAAAATCAGCAAGTCCACATCCAACAGGAATATCTGTATTTTTCTTATAAACTATAATCCATAGATTTGGATCATATACCTTCTCTTTTTTATATGACATAATCTGCTCACAAGAAACGGTAATATCAATATAGGATTGATTGATGATATCTACGATTAGATTTACATCCTCATCCTTTGCCGTTTGTATCATATAGTCATCCAAATGATCTTCTGAAATAATATCAAGTGTATGCAGTAATCTAAAATAAATTTCATCATTATATTCTTCTACATAATCTTCTATAAACTCCTTCTCATGAACTACTTTAATCCTATTATTTTGAAACTTTTCTTCCTGATGCTTCCATAATGGAATCGCTAAACAGGAACATGGACTTTCTACATACTTTTTTACTGTAATCATTTTATCCTCCATGAATATTATAGCATTAAACCATCCGTTCTTACAATCTTTCCACTTTTGAAATTGTTTTAGCGAGAATGATAGTAGATAGAATAACAGATAAAATATCTGATATAGGCTGCACGATAAAAATCCCATATTCACCATAATGAGAAGATAGAAGAAATAAAAGCGGTATATAAAATAGTCCTTGTCTTGAAGTAGAGATGATTAAGGCACGAAAATACCTTCCTGTATTTTGCATAAACATGCTGCTAAGAGCAAAATAAGCTAAAAATGGCATGCTAAAGCACTGCATTTGAATCAATTTTATTCCTCGTTCAATCACTAGTTTATCTTTTGACATCATACTGATAAAGAGCTCTCCATGATAATATAAAATAATAGCTGATAGCACCATAAATATCGTTCCTATGCTCACTGTTATCATAAATGCTTTTTTCACTCTACTATACTCTTTTGCTCCATAGTTCATGGCACAAATAGGCTGAAAACCTTGACTCCACCCAATCATTACCATATAGGCTATCGCAAGAATTCTTGAGCTTATTGTAAGTGATGCAATAAGCTCCTCTCCAAATCTAGTCGCCACAATATTTAAGCACACTAAAGAAAGGCTTGTGATAATTTGTCTCGAAAAATTAGGCATTCCGCCTATAAGAATATGATAGATATATGTTTTTTTTATCTTTACATTCTTTAAAGTAAAGATAAAAGGATTATCTTTTAAAGCGAGTTTTGTTAAAAAAATGCTTGATATAACCTGCCCGATTAATGTAGCATAGCCTGCTCCAATAAAACCGATTTTAAAGGTAAAAATCAAAACTGGATCCAAGATAATATTACTAAGTATACCCACTAATAGACCCATCATAGCATCTTTTACTTTTCCAGAGAGCCTTAACTGATTATAAATGGTGATGGAATATAAAATAAAAGGAACGCTAAGAATAATGGTTTTTAAATACTTGATGGTGTAAAATAGTAAATCGGCTGAGGCATCTCCTCCTAGATGCGCTCCTAAAGGCTTAAGATATAAAAGAGAAGAAATGGATAAAATAAATCCAATTATAATAGCAAGAAGAATGGCAAGAAGAGATATATTCCTTGCTTCTTCTCTTTTACTTTCTCCAATTTTTTTGGACATAATATTTCCACTACCATAGCCAAACCAAAATCCTATGGCTTGAATAATACTAATATAGCTAAACACAATCCCAATAGAAGCGGTCATAGATTTATTATTTAGCATGCCAATAAAAAAGGTATCGGTTAAATTATAAATCACGACGATTAACATGCCTATAATAGTAGGAATGGATGTTTTTACTAATAAAGGGACAAGGGGTTTTGTCAATATAGTCTTTTTATCCAAAGCTACACCCCCTTTACTTCTCCTTTATCACCATCTACTTTTATAATATCTCCATCTTTAAACTTAGTCGTTGCAAAGCCAACACCTAAAACAGCTGGAATATTAAACTCTCTAGCAACAATGGCTGCATGGCTAAGTGCTGAACCTGTATCTGCTACAACGGCACTTGCGAGTTGAAAAAGTGGTGTCCACTCTGGATCGGTATAATGACAAATAAGAATATCTCCTTTTTTCATTTTATAAAAATCACTTGTTTTAAGAATAATTCGTGCAGTTCCTAGGGCTGTTCCCGTACTTCCACTAACGCCTTTTAAAGTATCCGCTTTAAAGTCAAATAATAAGAGTTTTGTTTCTTCCCACACGGCGAATGCTAGAGGATAATGATCTATTCTTTTTTCTATTTTTTTCTTATAGTCATCCCTTAAACATCCTTCTTCTAAGACGATTAAAAGCTCTTTATAAAATAAATTAGCAAGGCCATTTTTATAATCTTCATCATGAAGAAGTATAGTATTTGCTCTTTTAAGACATAATCTAACATAGTAGAATAAACTCTCCCAAAGATACTGACTCTCTTCTCTTACAACGTGCAGATATCGAAAGTCTTCTATTTCTTTTTCCATACACTCATACTTTCTTCCATATACTTTTTTTATTCCTTTCATAAGCTCTTTAAAATCATGGGATAAAGACATATTTATAGTATCATCATCGAGTAATGGCACTAGAATATCAATGAGTCGGTCTGGCTCTTCATGAAAGGATTTCCCTTCGATTAAACAAACATTAAAATCAGATTTAAAACCGTGTTTTTCTAAAAACTCAGCTGTTAACTTTTTAAATATTGGAAACTCCTTCATAAGCATATGATAAGACGTTCTAGAACGTATTTTATCTGTTAAAACATCATCTTTTTTTATCTTTTCAGCTAAGTCCATCATATCTTTTGTTACAACAGCTGTTTTATTATTTAAGTCCCAAAATAAATCAAATGATGTATATTTTTCATCTACTTTCCTTACTATTTTTTTAAATTTTCTAGTATTAAATATCATAGGAAATAGAGCATATTTAAATCTTTTATATGCTAATTCTTCTAAGAGATGATAACTTTCAGTGATAAAATCTCTGCAGTCTAAAAGGCTCATATTACTAAAATCTAATACAGAAAAAGCACTAATTTTCTTTTGATAATAAGGTATAAACTCCTTACAATTGTCTACTTGATACGAAAGATTTCTAAGCGTTTTTAAAGTGCTAAGAACATGTACTATATTATGATTTAGATGTTTATAGCTCTTTGAAAGCGTCATAATAGCATCATCATCCATTCTTAAATTAGAAGGCATATTTATTCCAATTTCTTCAAAAAGAATTTTCTTTTGCTGGTCAATCACTTCTAAAAAATCAAATTCAAAGGCTTTTAATGGCACAGGGATTTTTTCAATTAGAAAAGACATCATTTCACGGTCACGCTTTTTAATGGTGATATCTTTTATATAATCTTTTACTACATCCTTATTCACCTTAGCACGTTCTTTTAATGTAGTAATTGACCTTGCCTGTAAAATATAAATTTCCTTATCTTTTATCCCCCACTCAATATCCATTGGCATCTTATAATGCGCTTCAATAGCTACTGCTACTTCTATTAGAGATTTTATTTCATCTGTAGTTAAAGAGGGAGTATTTTTTATATCATCAGAAAGAACTTCTTCTTTCACACCATTTTCTCCATAAATAATCTGCGTATCTTTTCTAGCGATATAAGATTCTAATACTCTTCCTTTTTTATCTACAATAAAGCTATCTGCAGTTACTTTTCCGCTAACTACGCTTTCTCCTAGACCAAAGCTAGAATTAATCTGCATTTCATTTTCACTTTTAGTCAGTGGATTTATGGTAAATAATACCCCTGATTTTTCACTTTCCACCATTTCCTGAATCACTACTGCAATGGAAACTTTCTGATGATAGCGATTATGGATTCGGTAAGAAACGGCTCTATCAGACCAAAGAGACGCAAAGCATGCTTTTACTTTTTCAAGTACTTCATCCATACCTTTTATATTTAAATACGTCTCCTGCTGCCCTGCAAAACTTGCTTCTTCTAAGTCTTCTGCTGTTGCAGATGATCGAATAGCAACAGCTGCATCCCCTAAATTTTGATAAGCATCACGAATTGCATTTTTTATATTAGTAGAAAACTCTCCTTGATATATCTTTTCTCTAAAATCAGCAGCATCCATCTGCTCATTTATAACAATATCATCTAAATGATTATCCTTTAAAAACTGATGATAAAGATTTGTTGTAATAACAAATCCTTTTGGTACATGAAATCCAGCTGATATCAGTTCTCCTAGATTTGCTCCTTTTCCTCCAACTATTGATACATCACCTTTTCTTATCTTATTAAAATCTAAAATCATACCATCCTCCTTATATTTCAATATACAAAGAAAGTACATTTCGTAAGTATATCTCAAGGATTTCTTCAAAATAATCCTTATTAAAATGATACTTATTAACACATAGAACAAAGCTACCTATTAATGCGTTGGATATACCTATTTTATCTGCTTTTTTTATTACTTTTAAAGCAGTCCATTCATCAATTATCTCATTTAAAAATTCAATATACAAAGCTTCTATTCTACTCGTTTCATCCTCATTCAATGTTAAAAATATTTTAAAGGCGTTTTTATACATACTCTGCTCTTCAATTTTAACTGCTAAATCCATAAAATAAACGCCTATTAAATTCACTAAAAATTCAATGGGTGATGTAATACTTTTTAATTCTGTTTGCTTTATTAATTCTAATTTCTGTACTGATCGATAGGCTATTAAATCAACAATTAATGCATCTTTATCTTTCCAGAAATTATAAAAACTACCTTGAGCAATTCCTACTCTTTTTGTCAGTTCTTTAATACTTAAGGACTTAATTCCTTTATCATGAAATAAATCAAGTGCTACTTCCATTAACTCTTTCCTTATTTCCATTTTTTCTTTATCTGTAAATGCTCTTCCCATATGAACTCCTTATCTATGAATATTTTATTTATATTCATAGATAGTATACTATAAATTTCTCTTATAATCAATGAATATATCTAAAAATATTCATTGATTAGAAAAATAAAAACACTTCAAGTGAAATGTTTTATTGTAACTGCTATTTCTTGACCTTCTTCCTCTATAAAAATAGCAGGATAGAAATATCTTTCAACTTTTTTCATATACTAACTCCTTTATTTATCAAATACTATTATATTCACTATATCAATACTATATTCTACCTACCATTTTAGATTCCAGAAAATAAATCACCTCTTATAAAACTAATGCTCTGATATCTGCTCTCAGGATCTAATTTCGTTGCTTTCTTTATAATTTTTTTAAGCCTTCGAAATAAGAAATATCTTCTAATGCTAAATCGACTCACTTTTTTATAATAGCGAATCATTTCTTCTAAAAGAAGACCAAAAGAATAAATATCTGAACGTTCATCTGAAAGAAATAAATCCGTCAGTCTTTCTGGTGCTACATAATCTAAGGTATAGGAATTGCTATCATATTCTCTAAAACTGCTACCAAAATCAATAATATAAGTCGTATAATCTTTATCAATCATAATATTATCACTTTTAATATCACCATGAACAATCCCTTTATTATGAATGCTTTCTATACTATTTATTAAAGAGATAATAATAGATTTAAACTCATATAATGAAATTCCTTGACTGATGATATATTCAATAATATTAACGCCTTTAATATAATTCATAATATAGTAGATTCCTTCTTCGTCTTCTATGACATCAATAATACTCGGTACTCTACTCGTATCCATCATTAAAAGATGATCGATTTCATATTTCTGACTGAAAGGAATATATTTAATAAATAATTCCTTCTGTAGTTTTCTATCCATACAGATTCCTGTTGTAGAATTAGCACTCTTCCTATAAATCTCTATGATTTCATATTTATTAATCATCTTTCCTACTTCCATTTAATCCCCCTTACAACATCTTTTACAAGGTTTCAGCCCCATCTTCTCTGCTTCTAATAAAGTATGGGCTGTAATATTCTTTTTATCTGTTGTTAATCTTTCTAAATAGAAACACCCACTTTTATGATACTTACTCCCTGTTTTTGTTTTATAAACAAGAACACTATTTTCTTCTCCTTCTAATGCATCTTTCATCACAGAAGCAAGTGTTTTATTTGGAAAAAGTGTTCTATTATCACCAAATAAAAATAATTTCTTTTCAAATTCTATTTCATAGTTTCTTTCTTCAAAAATATATCTTCTATTATAGGATACTCTTCCTTTTATAATATCTTCTTCTAAATCAAATTCTACTATTTCTATATTTTCTTTTAATAGATGTTTAAATACTAATTTTAAATATTCCTTTTTTGCAAGATGATTGCCGTATTTAAAAATATCATCTACGTATTTTTTATAAGGAGAGATAATATGTAATTGATCTTTTATTTCCATCAATCCTATTTTTTCATAGGCATAACTATAATTATCCAGTTCATTAAGAGAATCAAAAATCTGCTGAGATGATATATCTTCTTTAGAAGGAAGAAGCATTAATTGAAATAAAAAACTTAAGACTACAATAAATGTAGAGACTACGATAACGGATTCTACTGTTATTGAACCTCTTTTATTCATAATAACTCCTTTGATACTTGCCATATTTTACAGTAGTAAAATATTCATTTAATAAAATTCCTTCCTCCTTTATATTTGCCTGTATTAAATTAATCATCCTTCTAAGTTTAGTCTCATTATCAAGTGTAAGAAGCATAAAATATACATAGTCATAATAATCAAAAAAAATCAGCTCAATATACTCTGGCATCTCTTTTTTAGGATACACAATACCTAAATCCAGTTTCCACTGCTCAGGAGTAAATTTATAAAATGGAACATCCTTTCCTTTTATTAAATCCTTTACATCAATAGCGCTCTCTCCCATCGCCCATATCACTCTAATCGCATTGGATACAATAACTGCTCCAAATCCTGTAATACCTGCAACAGATGCTCCTATGGTTTCAGATAGCATCATCTTTTCTGGATCAGAATATACGTGAATCGTATTCATAGCCGTTCTTATTGTAAATATTGCAGCTACTGTTTTTGTGATATTGTGGATTTCATATTTTTCACCCATTAGAATATATTCTATTTCTCCTTCTTTATAAAAGGAATGCCTTTTTTTCTTATCAAAATAATCACTATTTTCATTTTCTTTTTTACAATAAGATTGAAAGGTAGATAAAATATATTCATTGATATAAATGGATTCCTTTACAAGTTTTAATGAATTGATATTCCAAAAATGAGGAATAGAGGATGTATTATAAATAAATTTAATATCTTTTTTCTCATACACATCCTTTGGTATATAGGACTTATCTTCTTCTGATTTCATCTGTTTATAATAGGTTAAATACTTTTTATCACCACTTACTACTTCATCGGTTCTTGTATAGTGATAAGAATATAAGATTTCTATTTGAGGGAAATCCCATAAATTAGAGTGTGCAGAAGAATATTTGATATCACCCAATATATTTTCTATCATCTTTATATTATGAAAAGGTGTTTTTAAAATAGGAAGGAATTTATCTTCTATTTCTATTCCTCTCTTTTTTAGATATTCCTTTACATTATCCACATCATAAATTAAATAGAGATCACTCGATGATATTTTTGTTTTAAGCTCTGTAAGCTCAGAAATCGTAAAGTTTCTAATAGCTTCTATTGCTTTTTTATCTGATTTTACAATAGGAAGTACCCTATCAATAGCTGCACTAACTTCTTTTGAACTCTGATAAAAAGCAATTAAATTTTCTAATAATTTCCCATTGATATTTTTTATATTTTCTAATTTACTCTGTACCTCTTTATATAAAGTAATAATATCTTTTATTTCTTTTTTTACTTCATAAATATCATCCTTTAACTTCGCTAAGTCCTTCATTAGTTTCAATTTTTCTTTGATATCTTCTTTATGATCAATTAAATTTCTTAAAACTTCTTTTTCTTTTTTCAACTGGTCATATACTATAAATAGTTCTTCCTTCTTCTCTTTAATATCCTTTACATCCGATACAATAGCATCTAAGTATAAATAAGAAATATTATTGACCCTTTCACTTAAATGAATCCTTTGATCATATAATTTAGAGACATCTGAAAGAAGAATATCCACTTCCTCTTTTAAACCTAAAATCTTCTTTGTATCCTTTGCCTTTTTAATAATATCTAATTTTTTTAACACTCGATCCATAATATTTACAGGTGCTCTTATCTTCATAAATTCCTGAATCTGATGATTAAATACTGTAGTATCTGAAATAGGATCTAAAAGTTCTACTTCATATTCTTCTTTTTTATAAATGCTATGTTTAAACTTTCCAGATAGCTTGCTTTTTGTCCCATATAATCCATAATTCACATATAAATACGTACTATAATCTGAAAGATTATTATCCACTACTACCTTCTCATTTCGAACAGTATGATTATAGAAAGAGTGTTTATAAAGACCCGTAAATAATACAGAAAAAACGAGTAATATACTGATAATAAGGATGAGAACTTTTACCGTAATAACGCCTTTTTTATCCACCTAAAACCTCCTTTACTGCATCTTTATAATGACTATATAAATAAATGGCATATTCTATGCTATTTTGAATCTGCATAGTTGTAAATAGTGGTGGCTTTACAAGATATTGGACATCTTTTTTAAAAAAGAATAAATCGATTTCTCTTATAACATTCGTCTCTTTATTTTCCTCAATAGACTCATAATTTGCCTTTAGTACATCCATAGAATAATGATAACTGGATATAAAGATAATAATAAATGCTGCTGCAATAATAAGTATCATAGGAACAATAATAACTGCTTCTACAGTTGCAGATCCCCTTTTATTCATAAAACCTCCTAACCTTTACTTTATAATACCATATATGTAAAATATTTACAACAATATCTTGAAAATATCTTCTACATCCGTTATACTATATAAAATGAAAGGAGATTCTATGAAAATTGGAATGATAATAGCCGTTGAAATAAAGGCGTTTTTAAAAAATTATTCAGACTATGAAAAAAGAACAATCCATGGATTTGATGTCTATATGATAAAAGGAGATACTGAGATCATTGCGATTCACTCAATGGCTGGGCAGATATTTTCTTCTGCTGCAACCATGCTTTTAATCAGTGAATTCAAGGTGGATATGATTATTAATTATGGCGTGGTAGGTGCTCTTACAGAAGATGTAAAAACCTATGATACCTGCATTGTTGAAAAAATCGTGCACTATAGTTTTGATACTTCTGCTGCTGATCAGTGTGAAATAGGAAGACATTTAGAATATGATGATATTTATATTCCTTTAGATAAAACACTAATTGATATCGCTAAAAGCATTGATGATACTTTACATCTTGTATGCTGCGCTTCTGGGGATAAATTTATTTCTGATAGAAAAGAAAAAGAGAAAATCCATAAAGAGTTTTCAGCTGATATTTGTGAAATGGAAGCTGCAGGTATTGTTTTAGTTGCGGATAGAAAAGGAATTCCTGTTTTGATGATAAAAACGATTTCAGATAGCCTTTCAGGTGGTGCGGATGAATTTTCTAAAACCATTGATAAGGCTTCTGATTTATGTATTAAAATCATCAAAAAATTGATAGATAAAATAAAATAAAGCATTTGATGCTTTATTTATTTATTTAAACGTGGTATTAGAATATCCATAATATCCTCATATACCCTATTGATATTATTTTCTGCATTGATGAGTTTGATTCTATCAAACTGCTCTAAAAGAAGTAAATATCCCTTTCTTATCTTCTGATGAAAATCAATATGTTCTAAATCGAGTCGATTGATTTCTCTATTCTTATCCTTATTGATTCTCATAAGACCTATTTTAGGATCTAAATCCAAATAAAAAGTGATATCTGGAAGAGTATGTGATGTGGCAAATAAATTTAAATCAAGAACCTCCTCTATCCCAAGACCTCTTACGTAGCCTTGATATATAAGTGAGGAATCAATATACCTATCCATAATAACTACTTTTCCTTCCTCAAGGGCTGGTCTCACTTTTTCATCCATATGCTGCGCTCTTGCGGATGCAAATAATAAGGCTTCCGTTTTCGCACTCATATTGGTATTCTTCTTATCTAGAATGATTTCTCTTACATCTTCTGATATTTTTACACCACCGGGCTCTCTTGTTATCATATATGGAATATTATTATTAATAAAATATTCTTCAATTAATTTTATAATAGTGCTTTTTCCTGAACCTTCTCCACCTTCTAATGATATTAAAATAATTAACTCCTTTCTTTAAAATAAGACAGTATACTATCTGCTGACCTTGTATCGATACTATCCACAGCTAATAATTCTTCTTTACTCGCTTTTTTTATATTTTCTATAGTTTTAAAATGTCTAATAAGCTCTGTTCTTCTCTTTTTACCGATTCCTGGTATATCATCTAATATGGATTTCTTCATTGCTTTTAGTCTTAATGTCTTATGATGCTCTATAGCAAATCGGTGCACTTCTTCTTGCACTTTATAGATAAATCGATATAAATCCATAAATCCTGAGATATCGTATTCCTCATTCTTATAAATAAGGGCTCTGGTCTTATGCTTTCTATCTTTTACCATACCGAGTACAGGAATATCAATATTCATTTCATCCATCACCGACTCTACTGCATTAACATGAGTCTGCCCTCCATCTATGAGTAGCATATCTGGAAATATATCAAATTTATTATCAAGGGATTTCTTTTTTCTTTCTTCCAGTCCTTGATGAAATCTTCTTGAAATCACTTCTCTCATTGAACCATAATCATCAGCGCCTTCAATGGTTTTAATATTAAATTTCCGATAGTCATTTCTTTTCTTCTTCCCATTTTCAAAAACAACCATAGAACCTACGGAATATGCACCAAATATATTCGAGATATCATAGGCTTCTACCCTGAGTCTATCCGCTTCAATATCAAATAGTTCTTTAAAATAGATTTTTAAATCTTCTATTTTCTTCTGTTCACTTTCTATTTTATGACTAAATTTTTCTAAATAATCCTTTGCATTTTCTTCAACGAGTTCTACCAATCTTTTTTTATCGCCAATTTTAGGAATCTGAAGACTGACTTTACTTCCTCTTTTATTACAGAGAAATTCTTCAATAAGCTCTTTTTCATCAGGAAGAGAAGAAAGAAGGATTTCTTTTGGTATAATCATGGCATTGGTATAAAATCTCTTTAAAAATTCACTGAGCATATATCCTGCACTCACTTCAAAATCAAGCATATAATGCTCTCTTCCTAAGAGCTTTCCATCTCTCATAAAAAATACCATAAAAAGCACTTTATCTTCCTTTTGATAATAAGCGATAATATCTCTATTTGAATTATCTAGAGTATATACTTTTTGTGATTCTTCTAGTTTTGAAAGAGCTCGTATGGTATCACGAACTTCTCCTGCTTTTTCAAATTGGAGATTCTCTGCATGTTCTTTCATCTTTTCTTCTAAGAATGTAATCACATCCGATACTTTTCCTTCCAGAATATCAATGACTTCTTTAATCATCTGATCATACTCTTTTTGATCTACAGGATGAAAACAGGGCGCTAAGCATTTTTTTATATCATAATTAAGACAAGGTCTATCTCTTTTAGGATCATGGACTCTAGTGCATGTTCTAAGTGGATAATACGTTCTTATCAGATGGAGTATTTTACTTAGATAATCTCCTGATACATAAGGGCCATAGTATTTTGCCTTATCTTTTTTTACTTTATATACTTTCATTACTCTTGGATATTCTTCATTTAGAGTTATTTTTATATAAGGATAGTTTTTATCATCTCTTAGTAAAATATTAAAATGCGGCTGATATTTTTTTATAAGATTTGCTTCTAATATTAAGGCTTCTATTTCTAAATCGGTTATAAAATACTCAAATTCTACAATATTTAATACTAATTCCTTTGTTTTTCTATTATGATTTTTTGTATTTAGAAAATAGGAACTCACTCTATTTTTAAGATTTTTTGCTTTCCCTATATAGATAATATTACCGTATTTATCTTTCATTAGATAAACACCTGGTTTTTTAGGTAATAATGATAATTGCTTTTTTATATCAAACATACTTTTCCTTTTGAAAAAAAGCTTAAAACATTTGTTTTAAGCCCTATTTATTTAAAAACTATCTACTATTTCTTTTGTTAGATTATTTACAATTGCCACAATCCATTTAATCGTATTTTCAACATCTTCAGCTGCTACAATACTATAATGTGAGTGAATATATCTAGTTGGCACACCAATTACTATTGTTGGCACGCCTTCATTTGATAAATGAATTGGTCCAGCATTTGTTCCACCACCTGAACGAATGGCATCTTGGAATGTAAGATTTTCTTTCATTGCTATTTCTCTAGCAAATTTTACAAATCTAGGATTTGTAATCATTACTCTATCAAAATGTCTAAGTTGTGGCCCTTTTCTAAGTCCTCCTTGGACTTCATCAGAAGGCTTAAAACCATCATCTGCTGGTGTCCCTTCAAGAACAATTGCAATATTTGGTTTTACTTTAGCTGCTGTTACTTTAGCTCCTCTAGTTCCTACTTCTTCCTGTGAAGCGATTGCACCGACAACATGCTTATTATCTTTTAGTAATTTCATTGCTTCTACTAAGCAGAAAGTACCTACTCTATTATCAAATGCTTTTCCAACAAAAGTATCATTGATTTCATTGTATTCACATTCAGTTGCTGGTACAACAGGTGCTCCTATTGAAATATTAAATTGCTCAACAACTTCTTTCTTACTTGTTGCACCTACATCGATAAACATATTTTCAATGGCAATTGGTGCTTTTCTCTCTGCTTCACTCATAAAATGAGGAGGCTTTGATGAAATAACACCCGTAATATATTTACCATCATTATTTCTTATTTTAACTTTCTGCGCAACTAGTGATGCAGGAATCCATCCACCAAGTGGTAAGAATTTCATCAGTCCATTTTCTTTAATGCTCTGAATAATAAGACCTACTTCATCTGAATGAGCATCTAGCATTATTTTAAACTCTTCATTATGATCATTGATATAAATATTTCTTAAATTATCATCTTTTACATCAAATCCTTTTAATTCTTCTTTTATGATATCATAAATAGGATCTTCAAACCCTGATGGTCCAAAGGCACTACTTAATTTTATTAAAAGTTCTTTATTCATATTTACCCCACTATATTTCTTTTACTTTTTCAGAAATAAAATCTACTACTGATTTATCATCGATTGTAACACCACCATCTCCATATAAATCAGCTTTTAATAAGAAGAAGTTAATAAATAATTTATTATCCATAATCTTATAAAGCTCCATATGTCCTGGGAAGAATACCACTTCAATATCCTTATCTACACTGATAGAATCTAAATTAAGTGTTTTAATAGGTTGAAGCATCATATCTGTCATATCTGCATCTTCAAGCATCCACATATTATAGTTCCAGAATCTTGATTCTTTCTTAGTTGCTCCATTTAAAAGTTCCTTATTACTAATTGCACTTAATACTCTTCTTAAAGAATCTGCATCAAATTCTTCTTCATAAGCAGCCTTCATCTCATCTGAAGCTGCTAAATCTAAAAGTATCATATCACTTACTTTTTCTTTATCTCTTAATGATGCCCATATAAAAAGCATTGTCTCAAGAGCTTTTAAATTTGTTTTTAT
>PDWI01004440.1_pt1 | contig 18815 bp, 17 predicted proteins | sample 1430891 | NCBI WGS metagenome assembly PDWI01 (sample SAMN01162508, study PRJNA174530) | Oral metagenome, whole genome shotgun sequencing project. | biome: Marine environment; feature: Marine mammal; material: Swab sample of the gingival sulcus; isolation source: swab sample of gingival sulcus...
TTGCCCACCATGACAAGTATCATCTGGTTCCCTTTGGTGAATATGTTCCCCTGGAACCCTTGCTTGGCAGACTGGGAAAACTCATTGCCCAGGCAGGCAATTTTTCGCCAGGCAGGGAAGAATTTTTGCCCTTGAAAATCACATCGCCCCATCAAAACATCAATTCCTGTTCCTTTGGTATGCTCATCTGCTTTGAAAGCCTGTTTCCATCCCTTGCCAGAAAATTGGTCTGGAACCATGCAGACATTCTGGTCATCATCACCAACGATGCCTGGTTTGGCAAAACATCGGCTCCTGCCCAGCATTTTTCCCTTGCCGTGCTCCGTGCCGTGGAAAGCAGAAGAAGCGTTGCAAGGGCAGCCAACACAGGTATTTCCGGCTTCATTGATCCCACAGGCCGTATCCTTGCCCGGACAGAAATCCATGAGCAGGCAATCTTGACAGAAAAAATCCCCATACTCACAGAAATAACCTTTTACACCCGCCATCCCTTTTGCCTGCCCATTGCTGCCTCCCTTGCATTATTGGCAGTATTTGTGCTACACATCAGATCAAAAAATTGAACCAATTTCGTTTTATGGAGGATTCCCATGAGTACATTACATTCCCTCGTTGCCGCAGCCACCACAAAAATGGATAGATTAAAGGAGTATCTTTGACTTACCTGTCAAGGAACGCCGACGCAAGGAACTGGAACTGATTCTGGCAAAACCAGATTTCTGGGATAACCCGGATCAGGCAACCGAACTTCTCAAGGAACGAACCATTCTCACGGATTTGCTGGATACCTGTACCCAGATCTACCAGGACATTGAAGATGCCCAGGTGCTTTTTGACCTTGCCAGGGAAGAAGAAGACCCGGAAAGCCAGCAGGAAGCCGAGGCCCTGATCTTAAAAATTGAAAAGGCCATCAAATCCTTTTCCCTTGATATTACCCTGTCAAATGAAGATGACCAGCGGGACTCCATCATGTCCATCACCGCAGGAGCCGGAGGAACCGACTCCCAGGACTGGGCACAGATGCTGTTTCGCATGTACACAAGATGGATTGACAAACGAGGCTTTTCCATGCAGATCATTGATATGCAGCCTGGAGACGAAGCCGGGATCAAGGGGGTTACCATTCGCGTAGCCGGGAAAAACTGCTATGGCTTCATGAAGGTGGAATCCGGTGTCCACCGCCTGGTACGGATTTCTCCCTTTAACTCCAACGGGAAACGCCATACCTCCTTTGCATCGGTGTTTGTGTATCCTGAAATCAAGGACGAAATCGTCATTGACATTGATGAATCAGACCTGAGGATTGACGTGTACCGGGCAAGCGGTGCCGGCGGTCAACATGTCAACAAGACCAGTTCTGCCGTTCGTATTACCCATCTGCCCACAGGGGTTGTGGTGCAGTGCCAGCAGGAATCTTCCCAGCACAGGAACCGTGAAATCGCCATGAAGGTTCTCAAATCCCGGCTTTACCAGTTAGAACAGGACAAACAGGACGAAAAAATGCAGTCTTTGCATGACGGCAAAGACGATATTGCCTTTGGCAACCAGATTCGATCCTATGTTTTGCATCCCTACCGGATGGTAAAAGACCACCGCATTGACATGGACATCGGTGATGTGGACAGGGTGCTGGACGGTGATCTGGATCCCTTCATTGAAGGGGTGCTGCTGTCCCCGCAAAAAGAAAGCTGATGGACCCCTTTGCCATCATAGACAAGTGGTATCCAAAGGGTTCCACAGCAAGCGTCATCTTAAAGGAACACGCCATTCTTGTGGCAAAAAAAAGCCTTGCCATTGCAAAGAATCTGCCTCCAAACCCATCACATCAGCAACTGGATCTTGCCTTCATTGAAAAGGCTGCCATTCTCCACGACATAGGCATCTGTAAAACCCATGCACCAGACATCGGCTGCACAGGAGAGCATCCCTATATCTGCCACGGGTATCTGGGAAGGGAGATTCTGGATCAGGAAGGATTGCCAGAAGCCTTTGGCAAGGTTGCAGAACGACATACAGGAGCAGGCATTACCCTTGAAAATATACTTGAAAAGAAACTGCCCCTGCCCCACCGGGATATGATGCCCATCACCCTGGAAGAGCGAATCATCTGCTGTGCTGACAAATTTTACTCAAAAAGTCCCAAAAATCAGCACAAAACCAAAACCATTGCATCCATCATTGCATCCCTTGGAAAAATCAATGAAGAACAGGCCATTCGATTTGCAGCTTGGGTGAAAGAATTTGGCCTGGAATAGAGATGTTATTCCACCTTCAGAGGTTGCCCGGGATAAATCTTGCTTCTCTTGCTCAAACGGTTCAGGGACAAGAGACGATTCAAAGTCATATTGTGTTTTTTGGCAATCAGAAAAGGACTGTCCCCGGACTGAACCCGATAGATCTTGGAAGCAGCACCTGTACCGGAACCGCCAATTGTCAACATCTGACCGATACGAAGGCTGGTATTGGGCAGTTTATTGTCTATCATGATCTGCTTGGGGGTTGTTGACATTCTTCTGGCAATACTCCAGAGGTTGTCCCCCTTTTTCACTCGATAGTGAATTGTTTGCCCATTGATTCTCTTTGCCACCGCATAGCTTGGGGCAACAGAACGGCTGTATCTGGTCGGCACTTTCAGCACCTTTCCGACATAAATCCTGCTGTTGGAACGAATCCGGTTAGCGCTGGCAATGCTTCTCACAGAACTTTTATACTGCCTTGCAATGCCGGAAAGGGTCTCTCCCCGCCGTACCCTGTGGTACACATAGGCAGGTCCGGGTTCATAGGTGGTGGGTTTCAAGGATTCAATGGAGGCAAGAAAACCCTCTGCCTTTTCTTTGGGAACCCTGAGTTGGTATTTTTCCGGCGGCAGGGTTGCATACCGAAGTTCCGGGTTCAATTCCTTTAATACGGAAAGAGGAATCCCGGTTTTCCCTGCAATATCTGCAAGCCGCAATTTCTTGTTCACTTCAAGGACTTCGTGCTCAATGGGAGCAAACGGCTTTTCCACCTTGATGTTATACTTTTCCAGATTTTCCACAATATGCACCGTGGCAAGAAACCGCGGCACATACCGGGCGGTCTCCCGGGGGAGCTGTAAATACAGATCCCAGAAATTATCCAGGTAGTTGATCTTCTGGCGGCGGATCATTTTCAGCACCCTTCCTTCACCGCAATTATAGGCAGCAAGGGCTGTTGTCCAGTCACCAAACAGGGCATGCAATTCCTTCAAATAGGAAATGGCGGCCCTTGTGGCCTTTTCTGGATCCATTCTTTCATCCACATAACGATTCCGGCTTAACCCGAATTTATATCCTGTGGAAGGAATGAACTGCCATAACCCCAAGGCCCTGGCAGAAGAAAGCGCCTTGATCTTGAAACCACTTTCAATAAGGGGAAGCCAGGAAATTTCCTCTGGCAATCCCTCTTTTTTCAGGGCTTCTACGATATAAGGACGATAGCGGAAGGATCTTTCCAGAGAACGGATAAAAAATTCCCTTTCCCGACCAGTAAGACTTTTGATCTCAGCTTTCACATGCTCATTGAGGACCAGGGGAATTTCATCGTAATGTCCAGTAGTAGTGACCTGACGGGAAGCATAAATTTCCAATATACGCTTAGAAATAAGAAAGCGGACATCATCTTTCTGCTGATCCAGTTCGGGCTGCTGGGTTTCCAGAAGGAGGCTGTATGCATTATCCAAAAAAGCCAGCGCCTGATCCAAATCCCCCTTTTCCCACATGGCCTGGGCCTGGCTGCAAAGGTCAAGAGCCTGATCAATCTTCTCCTGGCCCGGACTTGTCCTGGAATTTACTTGATTATTTCCTGTAAGTTCTGCTTCCTGTCCTGAAGATGCAAAAGTATTTTTTCCATGGGAAGATTTTGAAATACTTGAAAGATTACCATTAAAGTCAGAATTGTCTTTGTACTGTCCTGCGACACATCCTGAAAAAAAGATACACGCAAAACCCAGAACTATCAGGGATACATACCTCATACATCTTCCTCATCTATTAAATATAAATATTTTCGCAAATATAGGAAAGGACTGTATGGGAATAATCTATAATTGTCAATATATTAAAGAAAATAAATCATAAAATACATTGAATACCACTCACATTTTATGATAATATTTTTTATAATGTACTCATCTTTTATGGATACTTCCAAAATGAAAAAAACAAAAAATCACTTACTCTCCTCCACTTCAATTCTCATAACATTTTTAATTTACTTTATATTTCCTGTATTTTCTTTTTCAGACCAAATATATACAAACACCCTTGGGATGAGATTTGTCCACATTCCTCCCGGCAGCTTTGTCATGGGAAGTCCCAAAAAAGAAAAAGGTCGAAACTGGAATGAAAAACAGCATAACGTCCTGTTTACCCGTGGATTTTACATGGGAGAAACCGAAGTAACCCAGGGACAATGGAATAAATTGGTCTATCCAAACCCTTCCTCCTTCACCCTGGGAGATGACTATCCTGTTGATTCGGTATCCTGGAACCAGGTGATGCAATTTATTTCCTTTTTGAATGCCCGTGAACATACCAAAAAATACCGTCTGCCAACGGAAGCCGAATGGGAATACGCCTGCCGGGCCGGGAGCGTATCTGCCTTTTCCAGAGGGGATATTACCACATTCTCCTGCAAGGAACCGGAACCAGCTTTATTACAGACAGCATGGTATTGTTATAACTCAGGAGAAGGAGATCCCAATAAAGCTCTTGGCCCCCATCCCGTAAAACAGCTTTCTCCCAATTCCTGGGGTTTATATGACATGCATGGCAATGTACAGGAATGGGTGTTGGATGCCTGCAAGGGACGAAATATGATTACAGGGAAAGTAGGGGTAATCACGGATACATACGAAAAAAGTATGGTCAATCCTCTTTGCAAAAAAGGAGAGTTAAAAATTATCCGGGGAGGTGGATGGTTTCAGGGAAGCAAATACCAACGATGTGCATACAGAGGATGTTATAAACCTGTTACCATTCGCAACAGCCTTGGATTTCGTCTTGTTCGTATGGAGTAATCCAAATAACGGAACAAGCTATTCAAAACTTCCCATGGAGTGATGTCTTTGCTTCAACTGGACAATGGTTGGAGTCATAAAAATCAGTAGTTCATTCCTGTCATCTGCCTTTTCTCTGGTTCCGAAAAGGTTTCCAAGCAAGGGAAGGGAACTCAAGAAAGGCACACCTGCATTTTTCCTGGCACGGCTTGTTTTGACAATTCCTCCAATGACAATGGTCTTTTTATTATCCACGAGCAATTCTGTTTGTGCCTCATTGGTGGTCAGAATGGGAGCGCCGCCCACGGTTTTATCGGCAATGTCATTTTTGGTTAATTTTACAGACATGGCAACCCTGCCATCGGAAATCACATGGGGAGTTACTTCCAGCAAAAGATCAATGTCCTTAAATTTCACAGAAGACCCCCCTGAATCATCCCGTTCCAGATAGGCATATTCCAACCCCTGCTTGATTCTCGCCTTTTTATTATCCAGGGTCAGAATCCTCGGAGAAGAAATAATCCTGACATCTCCCTGCTGTTCTGATGCTTCCAAACGAGCATTCAGGGCACTGGAATGGCCTGCCAAATGGTAAAAGGCAAAATCTCCGCCAATGCCTTTCTGACCAAGAGATCGATTCACGGCCACATGGAAATCATCCACAAATCCCTGCATAATCTCAGGTGAATTGGACAGATTCCAGCCAACACCAATGGATCGGGAAAACTTTTTTGTTACCTCCACCACCTTTGCCTCGATGAGAATCTGGGGAGTCACCCTGTCCAGACGAAACACCATCTTTCTAACACGATCAAGAACCTCAACCGTATCTGTGGCAATGATGGTATTGGTTCTGGTATCCACGGAAACAACCCCCCTGTCTTTTGTCAGTAACACCTTGATATGGGGGATAATTTCCTTTTCCGCATCAGAATAATTGACAGGGATATATATGGTTTGCAAAGGCGCCAACTGCTGCCTTCTGGTCAACAGATTTTTTTGTTCCTCCACAAGTTTCTGGTATTCTTTTTCTTCCGTCTGCAAGGTTTCAAGGGTGCAAATGCGAATCACCTCACCCTCCTGCTTTTTGGCAAGGTGATTCATCCGCAACACAAGGTCCAGCACCTGGTCCCAGGGGACAGGATGTTCCAGAGTCATGGTGACCGTTCCCTGAACATCCTGATCAACGGCAAAATTCATCTTGCTTACCCGTCTGAGGATGCGAAAGACATTTCGAATATCGGTCTGAAAAAAATCCAGGGTAATTTTTTCACCGTTATAGGGGGATGTATCAGAAACTTTTTTACTTGAAGGAGAATCACTTGAAGAGGAAGAAGAAAAGGAAAAAGATTCATCAATATTTTTAACGAGCCCACCAGAAGAGGCGTCCGAAAGAGCTGTTTCATGCTCAGGAACAGCAGAAGAGATACTGACAGACTGATTCCCGATTTTTTTTACTGCATTGTCTCCTGTTTGTTCAGTCCCATCCGATTCTGTTCCCCAGGTTCCGTCAACAGATACCTTGCTGCCCAAAGTTTTGTCAGGAATTCCCCTTACATTTTTCCCTGCAGGACAGCCTGAAAGAAAAAACCCGGTAAACAACAGAAACATTAAAAATCCTTTGCCACAAATAACTTGCTTATTCTGCCGAATTATCCCAACGTCCCTTCCTCCCCAGCTGAAATTCAATTTGATTCACATAGTTGAAACTTTCCCGATATGTATTATTGAATCATATTTTTATGCAGAAAAAGTTCTCGAATCTTCTCTGCCCCATCTTCGGATACTTCCCGGATAAGGATGCGATCCTGTAAGATATTTGTTACCTTCCCGCGATTATTTCCCAGGCACATACCCATCCCTACCTCATGGCCCTTGCCGCCAGGTTCTTCCACCAGGGCCCATTTTTCACACCCCATAAACAACACCGCAGTAAGACGCAGGGAAGATATATCCAAAGATTCCAAAGAATTTTCAGGTTTATTTTTGTCAGAAACAGAGGAATTGAAAGAATCAGAAGAAAAAGAAGACTCGGATAAAGAGGGAGAAAGAGATTGAACCAAAGGCTGGAAAGGATCCTTCATGTTCTGAAAATCCTGATGTAAAAATGACAAGCCCCCACTTGTCCCGGAAAAAGGAGAAGATTCTGCTGCGCTCTCATTTTCCATGCCAGCAGCTACTGTACTGGATTTGATCTGTTCCCTTTTCCTGGCAATTATGTCCTTATCTTCCTTTCCACATGCAAAAAGACAAATAATCCCAATGAGAATGAAAAGAATAAGGTTCTTCAAAGCACCCTCTTATATGATTTACATGCTCCAGCCTGCCAGAGATAAATTTTACAAAATCTACCCAAATTGTTTATCGGGCAGATACCCGGAAAAACAAAATTCTGCCGGGCCTGTCATGATGGCCCGGTTATTTTCTGTAAGCTCAATGGTCATGGAACCTGCCGGCATGACAACCTGAATGGTATTTGTATTCAAAAGCCCCCTGCGAACGGCGGCGGCGGCAGCGACACAGGCACCGGAGCCACAGGCCTGGGTAAGCATTCCAGGTCTTTCCCAGACCACAAGTTTCAAGGTATTTTCATCCATCACCTGTGCCATGCCAATATTGGCATCTTCCGGGAACAATGGATGGGTTTCAAGTTCCCGTCCATAAAGGGACAAATCAATTTCGTCAAAATTATCCACAAAGAATACCGCATGGGGATTGCCAATGTTCATGCCCACAGGATCTTTCAAGGGGCCGTTTTCAATACCAAGATGAAGGGTATCCATCTCTTTTGATAAAGGGATTTCATCCCATCTGGTTTTGATCTCTCCCATTTCAATGGACACCTGCCCATCGCCCTTGTACTCACAGGAAAGAACGCCGCCAAGGGTTTCGACCTTCGTGTGTTTTTTTCCGGTTTCCCGGAACAGTAACAGCCCAAGACAACGGGTGGCATTTCCGCAGGCTTCCACCTCCTGTCCATCGGGATTATAAATTCCCATGAACACATCATTTGCAGGATCAGAGGGGGGGGTAAGTATGAGCAATTCATCCCCGCCAATGCCTTCGTGACGGTCGCAGATATGTGAAATCTCTTCCCTGGAAGGTACAAAGGGGTCTTTCCTTGCATCCACAATGATAAAATCATTTCTCAACCCATGCATTTTGATAAAGGGCCTTCCCTGCTGAACCTGTGCAAAAAAATCTTTCATTTTGTATATTCTCCCTGGGACATGCCATGCCAAAAGCCATTCCCCTGCCCTTGCATCCACACATTCCATGTTTATTGTATCATTATGCCATGTTCCCAATCCAGATATTCATCAAAATCAGCAATGGAAGGAAATCTCTGGCAAGATAGTGATAATCACACATTATATATATTTATTCCATGAACATTATAATAATGCTATACTGACTTTTTGAAAACAATAAAAATTTTCTTTTCATATGGATAAAAAAAATAAAAATATGGCCCTGACCAGAAAAGACTTTCTGGCTCCCATGCCAAAAAACAGACAAGCTTCCACCAAAGCCCTTGTCAAATCAGATCCTATCCAGAGCTATCTCAACGAAATCAATCGGTACAGACTGCTGACACGGGAAGAAGAAGTCGAACTTGGCAAAAGAATCCAGGAAGACCAGGATCAGGAAGCCGCATATATCATGACCACCTCCAACCTGAGGCTTGTGGTGAAAATTGCCCTGGAATTCCAGCGAATCTGGATGCAGAATCTTCTGGATCTCATTCAGGAAGGAAACATTGGACTGGTCCAGGCAGTAAAAAAATTCAACCCCTACAAAAACGTAAAATTTTCCTATTATGCATCTTTCTGGATTAAGGCCTATATCCTGAAATTCATCATGGACAACTGGCGAATGGTGAAAATCGGTACCACCCAGGGCCAGAGAAAATTATTTTTTCGTCTGAAAAAGGAAAAACAGCTGCTTCTGGAACAGGGATTTGATCCCAAACCCAAACTCCTGTCCGAACGCCTTGGGGTATCGGAAAAGGAAGTGGTGGACATGGATCAGCGTCTGGCAAACTGGGATATTTCCCTTGATGAGCCTTTGAAAGATGATTCCAACACCGAAAGAATCGAATTCATCAACATGGAAACCGATTCTTCCGAAGACCAGATGGCAAAAAAACAGATTGAAGATATTCTGCATACCAAGGTGGACGCCTTCAAAACCACCCTCAACGAACGGGAGCTGGATATTTTTGAGCAGCGGGTATTTTCCGACAGCCCAAAAACCTTGCAGGAAATCGGCGAGCAATACAATGTGTCAAGGGAACGGGTGCGGCAGATTGAAAACAATATCCTGAAAAAATTAAAGGCCTTCTTCAAAAAAGACATGCCTGATTTTGCCATGTATGACCACAACGAATAATTTGCGGCAATGATAAAATATTCCCACATCTTTGGATCCATATTTCTGGTATATGTCCTGATTTTTTCAGGCTGCTCCCAAACATTCTATCCAGGGGCCAACCCTTTGGGGAACAATACGGAATCTTGCGATTCCTCTGTTTCCCTTGCAAGATACCACTACCTTGCTGCCAAAAGGCAATTCGCCCAAAAAGACCTGGCTGCAGCAGAAATTTCCCTGAAAAAAGCCCTGGAACAAGACCCTGATTCCTCTTTTTTGCAACGCAATCTTGTGGAGCTGTATCTTGCGTCCAGCCAAAAGGATCATGCCCAAAAACTTGCACGATCCCTTGCAGACAAACACCCGGACAATGTGGACAATCTTTTGCTGCTGCTGCAATTACAGGAAGATTATCCAGAAAAACAGCTTCAGTCTCTGCTGACCGACATCCTTGTCCTTGATCCGGAAAACAGGGAAGCCTACCTGCGTCTGGGTAAATTATATATGAAACAGGAAGATTCCCCCAGGGCAGAAGAACTGTTTTTACGGATGACGCAAATCTTCCCAAAGGATTATGTTGCCTGGTTTTACCTTGGAGAAACCTGCCTGAAAAACAACCACCAGGACAAGGCCGAAAAGGCATTTGAAAAAAGCATTTCCCTTTCCCCCAAACTTCTGGAACCAAGGTTTCGACTGGCAGAACTGCTCAGACAAAAACAGGGGGAAAATCTTTCCGGCAAATTGACAAAAATCTACGGTCAAATCCTTTCCATTGATCCGAAAAACCAGCAAGCCCAGATGGAAATGGCCCTGTTGTACGTCCACCAGGGGGAAACGGGAAAAGCCAATGAAATCTTTGCCGCCCTCCTGCCTGCCATGGCAGGAGATCCCCATTTACTCATGCTTGCAGCAGACCATTTCATTTCCTATGCCCGTTCCGGAGACGGAGTGATTCTTTTTTCCCGTCTTCTAAAAAAATACGCCAATGACAATAACAAGGATATTCTCCATTTTTTTACCGGCATGCTGTATGAAGCCAACAAGGACGTGGAATCTGCCCTGGAATGTTATAAAGCAATCACCCCAGGACTTCCCCAATACAAAAAAGTGGTTCTGAACATTGCCCTTTTGTACCAGAACATGGGCCAATCCAAAAAAGCCATTGATTTCCTCGAAGAACGGCAAAAACTCCATCCTGAAAATACAGATCTTATTCTCTACCTGGTATCCTTTTATGACAACCAGGGGCTCCTGCAAAAGGCCCTTGACCTTGCAAAAACTTCCGTTGAAAAACACCCTGACAGCGTATCGCTGCTGTTCAAACTGGGGGAATTATACGACAAGTCCAATGACATGGAGCAATGTATTACTATCATGAAACAGGTCATTGCCATGGAACCCCAAAACGCCAATGCCTTAAATTACCTTGGATATACCTATGCACAGATGGGAGAACATCTGGATGAAGCACTTTCCCTTGTAAAACGCGCCATTGCCATCAAACCGGAAGACGGATACATCATGGACAGCCTTGGCTGGGTATATTTTCAGCAGGGCAATTATAAAACCGCCATTGAACATTTGGAAAAAGCGGTTTCCATGACAAAATACGAAGCCATTATTTCGGATCACCTGGCACAGGCATATCTCAAAACCAATAAAAAAGCCCTTGCCATAAAAATCTATGAAAAAGCCCTTGCCATTGCCAAAGCAGAAAAAAGGGAAAAAAATGTGGCGTTGTTAACCAAAAAAATAGAGGCGTTGCACCGCCTGAAAAATCCTGTACCATGACAAAAAGCACCTTTTTCCGTAATCGCCTTATCCAGATGCGTTGGTTCATGGTCTGCGGCCTGTCAGTTTTGGCCCTGTGGGGTTGTGCCTCACAAGGCATGTCCCCATCAACACAACCAGAGCTTCCCCCCATCAATGCCTACACAAGAAATTTGTTAAGTCAGACCATTGAAAAAAATCAACATATTCTTACTGCCAGGGGAAAGGGCTGGCTTACCATCAAATCACGTAAGATCAAGTCCCGATTCAGAATCATCTGGATGACCAGAATGCCTCACGATCTTCGTATTACCCTTCTGGATGCAGGCCATCCCGTGGAAACCCTGGTAACCAATGGAACCCAGATCCATTTTTTTTCCCACACAGGTTCCCACAAGCCTTACACAACAGATGCGGACAGCAAAGATCTGCGATATTTTTTCCCCGTTGATATCCCCATGGATCACATTGTCCGTCTTTTTTCAGGAAAAATTCCCATATATGATCTCCCGCCAACAAGATCATTCCTCCCGGAACCCGGCATGGAATATTCTACAGCCGTCATCACAGAAGACAGTAACACGAAAACCAATGGCAGGCAAAACCTGGAACAAAGACTGATCTGGGATACCCGGGCAAACATCCAACAAATCAGCATATCAAAGAAAAGCGAGCTATTGAACAAATCAAAAAAGCTCTACCAAACCAATTTTAATCAATGGATGCCCACCGAAAGGTACAAGATTCCCAGCCTCATGGAGATATCCAATCCCAGGGGAGAACGTCTGACCATCAAAATTACAGAACTGGAACCCAATATCCCTGTATCACCATCCATATTTGAATTGACACAATAAAAATTATTACCAATACTACCTTTACAGGCGGAATGCCTGAAAAAACCTGATAAAAGGGAACACATCATGATTCATAAAAATATGGACTCTGCCAAACAAGGGGCAAGCTGTCCTTCCCAACAAAGTGCTGCAAAGCAGCAAAAAGCCAGACTCCGGGAAACCCTTTCAAAAATCACCCACAAAATTTTCGTCCTCAGCGGCAAGGGAGGTGTGGGCAAAAGTAGTATATCTGCAAATCTCGCATCAGCCCTGGCAAAAAAAGGCTACCGGACAGGCCTCATGGACGTGGATGTCCACGGTCCATCCATTGCCCACATGATGGGGATTACAGATCTGCTGGATATTTCCCCTGACCAGCAGCGCCTGATGCCCAAAAAAGTGGATGACAACCTCTTTATTGTGTCTGTCCAATCGCTGATACAGGAAAAAGACCAGGCCATTATCTGGCGCGGGCCTGCAAAAAGCGGTATGATCCAGCAATTCATCGGATCCGTTGAATGGGGAGATCTGGATTTTCTTGTCATAGATGCGCCTCCGGGTACAGGAGACGAACCCATTACCGTTGTTCAGGATATTCCAGAAGCACTTGGAATCATTGTCACAACACCCCAGGAAGTTTCCCTAGCAGATGTGAGAAAGTCCATTTCCTTTTGCAAAACCGTAAAATTGAAAACCCTTGGCATCGTGGAAAACATGGCAGGATTTCGCTGTCCCCACTGCAATGAACCCATTGAATTGTTTGCCTCTGGAGGCGGCAAAAAAACCGCAAAGGAACAGGGGATTGAATTTCTCGGTTCCATTCCCTTTGATCTGAATGTGGTTATCTCTGGCGATGTTGGAAAACCTTTAATGCTGGAAAACAGGCAAACCGATTTTACAGCAGCATTTTCTGAAATCGTGGATAAAATTCTAACGCAATTGAACGAAAATCAGAGTTCATAAAATGCAATAACGTATTTTAATTTTTTTGTAACCAGGCAGCAATTAAACAGCATGGACAATAATCTGTCACGACTCAATGCAATAAAATCTGCCCTTGCCCAAAGGGAAGAATCTGCCCTGCGCCCATTTGCCTGTTTTTCTACTTCCGCCATCAGACGAAAGGCAGAAGAATCAGAGGATTCAAATATGGAAGTCCGGCAAGCGTTCAGCATGGATGCAGACAGAATCCTCCATTCCCTGGCATTTACCCGGTATCTGGACAAAACCCAGGTATTTTCCCTGATCCATAACGATCATCTAACCTACCGGGGACTTCATGTGCAGATGGTATCCAAAATCGGCAGAACCATAGGCCGGGCCTTGGGGCTGAACGAAGATCTCATTGAAGCGGCAGCCCTGGGACATGACATCGGTCATCCCCCCTTTGGCCACGATGGGGAAAATTTTCTGTCAAGCCTTACCCAGGAAGCTGGAATCGGAAGATTCTGCCATAACCTGCAAAGCATTCAGTCCCTGGAAAAAATTGAACGAAAGGGCCGGGGCTGGAACCTGACCCTGCAAACCCAGGATGCCATCATGTGCCATAACGGGGAAGCATATGCAGAAACCCTCACACCGGGACCTCAACTCGATTTTGAACAGATTGATCTGCGTATCCGTCAATCCAAGGCAGACCCGGACATGGATCTGATTCCCATGACCCTGGAAGGCTGCGTGGTGCGTATGGCAGATTCCATTGCCTATGTGGGCAGGGATCTGGAAGACGGGATTCGTCTGGACATTGTGAATCGGAACCAAATCCCTGATGATTGTAGAAAAATCCTTGGAGAAACCAACGGCACCATTGTATTTTCCCTTGTTACCGACCTTGTTGCCAACAGTCTGGGCAAGAATTTTTTACAATTTTCCCAGGAAACAGCCAAGGCCCTGGAAACCCTGAAACAATTCAATTATAAATTCATTTACAAAAACCCTGCCATTAAAGAGCATCTGACAGGGATTCAGGATATTTTTCGATACTTTTTTGACACCTATCTGACCGCCCTTGAAACAGACAAAAGGGATTCCATTATTTTTACGGATTTTCTCAGGGGCAAGGATTCTGCCTACGTTGAAAACCACGGGTCGGCGGAAATTGTAAGGGATTTCATTGCAGGCATGACCGATTCCTATTTTGTCCGCCATGCCCCTGAAAACCTTGCTCCCAGATGGGTTGATGACCTTAGGAAAAAATAGTCGACCATATTCCATTGCAAGGAGGCACACATGCCAGCCAGGATTTCACCACCCCCAAATTATCATTCCCAAAGATTCCAGAACAAAAGTTTTTCCCTGCTGAAACGAAACGAACTGCTCATCATTTTCATTGCAGCCCTGCTGGTTACGGTGGTGATATTTTTTGTATTTTTCCGTTCTCCTGATCTCCTTACCTCTTCCCAGGACACAAAGGGAGATAACACCTCACAGCTGGAAGAAAAGATTACATCCCTGGAATCAAAAATACAGGCTCTGAGCATAACCCATCCTGTTACAAGTGCTCCTGCTTCCAACGAAAAAATTATAGAACTCCAACAGAAAACGGCTCGCATGGAATCGGGATTCATCCTGAAAGTGGACGCGCTGCTCCATAAAATGGAACTATTGGAAACAAGGGTGAAGCAGCTTGAACAACAGATGAAAACCATATCTGCTGCCACCTCTTTACCCCCTGTTCCCCCAAAAGCCCCAAAAGCAGAGGGAAAAAACCGAACAACACCGAACCCCACAGTATCATCGGAAAAAGTATCTCAAAAATCGCCCCCGACATCTGCAAAAAAGCCGGTGTCCAAAAAGCGAGCCGTACAAAAAAACAAAAAAAACAAGCCATTATTTCATACAGTAAAAAAGGGAGAAACCCTCTGGTCCATATCCCAACAGCACAAAACCACGGTGAAAAAACTGCGGGAACTAAATCACCTGACCAAAGAATCCAAAATCTATCCGGGAATCAATATTCTGATTAGATAATATGCTGACAACACACCAATATCAACAGGAGCCGCCATGATTGCAACCATTATATCCACAGGAGACGAACTTCTGCTTGGAGATATTATTGATACCAATGCCGCCTTTTTGTGCCGCTGCCTGGCACGGGAAAATATTATGGTAACGGGCATCCGCTCCGTAAAAGACAACATAACGGACATCACCCAAGCCTTGCTTGATGTATCACAACATGCCGACATCTGTCTTGTAACAGGTGGCCTTGGCCCCACACGGGATGATCTTACCGCTCTTGCCTGTGCCAATGCCTGCAACACTGAGTTGATATTGCATGACAATGCCATGGATTCCATTGTCCGTCACCTTGCCGAAAAAAAATATGAATTGGCCCCGGAACATAAAAAGCAGGCCATGCTTCCGCAAGGTGCCGATGTCCTTGAAAACCGATGGGGTTCTGCTCCTGGATTTTATATTCACATTGGCAGATGTCTGTACTTCTTTTTTCCCGGAGTACCTGCAGAGATGAAACCCATGTTTGAGACTCTTGCCATGCCGGTTATTCAAAATCTGCCGCAATTCCCCCACCAGAAATTTGCCATAAAAAGATACACCATCTTTGGTCTGGGAGAATCCAGGGCAGGGGCAAGATTGCAGGAATTTTCATCCCTGTTCCCGGACCTTGGCCTGGGATTCAGGCTGATGTTTCCCTGCATTGAAATCAAGATCATCAACACCACGTCCGGTGACATTCCAAAGGCTGCAATGGATTTTGTCGAAAAGCAACTGGGAGACAAAATCGTTTCTACGCAAGGTCTTTCCCTGGAAGGGCAGGTGGGTCAACTTCTAAGACAAAAAGGCCAGACCATTGCCGTTGCGGAATCCTGCACAGGAGGACTCATTTCCACATGGCTCACCGATGTCCCCGGCTCATCTGCCTATTTTCTGCTGGGCGGCATTACCTATTCCAACCAGGCCAAGGAATCCATCCTCCATGTGGCTCCTGCCACCCTGGAACGGGTGGGAGCCGTCCACAAGGATACTGTCCTGGAAATGGCCACGGGAATCAGGAATGCTGCAAAAGCCGACTGGGGAATTTCCACCACAGGGATTGCAGGGCCGGACGGTGGATCAGCAGAAAAACCCGTGGGAACGGTTTGCATTGGAATTGCAGGCCCAGATGAATTTGCCATGGCAAAACAATATCAATTTAATTTTGATGACCGCTCCAAAAACAAAGCCATGTTTGCGGCCACAGCCTTAAATCTTATCAGGCGGAAGTTAATCGCCTGAAATGTCAAAAGACAAATCCAGGCAAAAGGTCACTTGATATTTTATGAATATACTGAAAACACTTGACTTTAACTATGGTTTTACGTTACCAAATGAAAAATTGTCATACTGAAAATGAACAAATTTGAATAAAGGAACTCAGATGGGAATACTGGCAAATTTTATTGAAGCCATTGCCGTGGTGCTGGACTATGTTTTGACCTTATACATGTGGATCATCATTGCAGGAGCGGTTCTTTCCTGGGTAAATCCTGATCCCTACAATCCCATTGTCCGCTTTATCAACTCCGCCACCCAACCCGTATTTTATCAGATCAGAAAAAGACTGCCTGTTGTCTTTGGCGGTATTGATATGTCTCCCATCATTGTCATTCTTGCCATTGTGTTTTTGCAACGATTTCTGATCAACAGTTTGTGGGACATTGCAAAAGCGATTGGCTGATTTATCAGAATGTTTTTCTATTTCATGAGGAAATAATACTATGGGTATTACACCAATGGTTATCAGACAAAAAGAATTTTCCACCAAATTCCGAGGCGTTGATTCCCATGAGGTCAAGATTTTTCTGGAAGAAATTGCCGAGGTAATGGAAGCTGCGGATAAGGAGATTCATTCCATTTCCGAAGAAAACCACCGTCTTTCCCTTGAAATCCAGGGATATAAAGAACGAGAAGATTCCATGAAAAAAACCATGCTCCAATCAAGACAGGTCATGGAGCAAATGGAGGAAAATGCAAAAAAATCCTCCCAGGCAACCATTGCCAATGCAGAAGTGGAAGCAGAAAAAATATTGAGCCGTGCCCATAACCGCCTGTCCCAGCTGCACAAAGACATCATGGAACTCAAACGCCAGAGGATTCAGTTGGAAATGCAGATCGGCGCCATTCTGGAATCCCACTCCAAAATGCTGGATATCACAAAGGAAGAAAACAAGATTGCCGATGACATTGACGCAAATCTTCGGTTCATCCAGCAAGCACCCTGATACTTTCTTACCTTCCAAAATCTGATAAAAAAAGCATGGTTCCGCTTCATGAACCCATGCCTTTTGTGCTTCTTTATCAGGCAAAAACCCCTATTATTTTCTTTACCTACAAGAAGGTATAGACAATGGCTCCCCAGGTAAGACCTGCTCCCAGGGCAGCAAATACCACATGTTGTCCGGGCGCCCCGATTTTTCCCTGTTCCATGGCTTCATGCAGGGCAATGGGAATGGATGCGGCTGTGGTGTTTCCGTATTTTTCTATGTTGTGGAAAATCTTGTCTTCCTCCACACGTAAAAACTGCCCATAGGCCTGATTGATTCTCTTATTGGCCTGGTGGGGAATAAACAGGTTCACATCATCCAGGGCAAGATCAGCATCTGCCAGAGCATCCTTGGTCACCTTGGGCAACAGGCGTACGGCTTTTTTGAAAATGGCCTGCCCATCCATGAATGGGAAAAAACGGGGATCGTTTCTGTCAATTTCTGGAGGCATACGGCTCAGCAGCCGGGATGCCGGCAATTCTGTCATCAGCAAAGGAGCAATGTTTCCATCGGCATGGAGGCGACAGGCTCTGACACCGACAGGCTTATCGGTTTCCACAGCTTCCAGGCATACTGCCCCTGCCCCATCCCCAAAAATCACACTCACATCACGTCCCCGGCTGGTTTTATCCAGACCAGAAGAGTGAACTTCTCCGCCCACAAACAAAATTTTCCTGGCAAGCCCTGCCTTGATGTAGGCATCTGCCGTAGCCAGTCCATATAAAAATCCGGTACATTGCTGACGAATATCCAGGGCCGGGGTTTTATCAAGGCCCAATTTTGCCGCCATCAAACATCCTGATCCAGGAAACATGATGTCAGGACTCAGGGTTGCAAAAATGATAAAGTCCACATCCTCCGGCTGCCATCCTGCCATGTCAAGGGCCTTGCGTGCAGCTTTTTCCCCAAGATCCGATGCACCGCATTCTTCCGTAATCCATCGACGTTCAATAATCCCTGTTCTCTGCTGGATCCACTCATCCGAGGTGTCCATCATCTTTTCAAGGTCATGGTTGGTCACAATATGGTCAGGGACATACATTCCTGTCCCCACAATTCTGCTTTGCTTCATTTACTGGCTATCCTTTTTATCTGATTTCATTGGCAGCGCGCATGAACGTACTCCAATGGTTTGTAATCATCCCAAAACCGCTGTAACATATCGGCAGGTATCAACAATCAATCGTTGAGAAATGTATAAACCATATTGAATATGTAAGCAAGGCTCGAAAAAAGTTTCTCATTTCTAAAAAAGATAAACCTGACATGCTACAGTAATTATGAACGCTTTCCTGACCTGGGCAAGTCAGAACCAAAGAGGTTTTCATATTTTCTTGCCAAAAAAGCACAAAAATTGGAATTAAAAAACTCTTGACACATCAGTATTAGTCACTTAACCCTAATTAAATACAATAAATACAAATAGTATTTTGAAAAAGCGGAATACAATCAATGAAGGAGGAATGATAAAAAGTTTTCATAGCAATTGTGAATTGAGTAAGCTGTCTATAACCAAAGATTTCTGAGGCAGCGAGGCTACTGTTCGACATGTTT
>PDWI01004441.1_pt1 | contig 18808 bp, 15 predicted proteins | sample 1430891 | NCBI WGS metagenome assembly PDWI01 (sample SAMN01162508, study PRJNA174530) | Oral metagenome, whole genome shotgun sequencing project. | biome: Marine environment; feature: Marine mammal; material: Swab sample of the gingival sulcus; isolation source: swab sample of gingival sulcus...
TTCAACATTATAAACTTTCAACGAATATGTCTCCTTGAGTCTTATGTAATAAAGAATATTCCATAATATTGTTTGATTTCTACAAATTTAAAATATTTTCTCAACAAATTATACAATTTTTCTATCATCTCAGCATCCTCTGAAAAGTTCGGATGAGGAGTAAATATAGAGAAATCCTAAAATAATCAATAATCAGGTTTTTTTAAATATGTCATATAACTCCATAATCTCCTCCTTTAAAGGGTTCGCAGTTGTTATTATGTTTTGTCAATTCGAGCAGGGTTGAGAACGGCTTGTTGTTTACATTTCGATAAACCCTTGGCTACCCGATGTAACAACCTATACTTTTAACATTCAACGTTATGAACACTCAATTTTTAACAGCGGTGCAGCCGTCCCCGCGTTAGGGATTGTAGCGGTTATCCTTTGGGGAGTTTACGAGCCAAAGATAGTAGCGGAAAGCCCGACCCGAAGGGGAACGCCCTAATTCTGAGTAAAAGTTGATTAACATTTTTTATAAGCCTTAGATTGTAAGCCATTTACATTATGTTTATCTTTGCAATAAACTAATAAACAATAAGATGAAGATTGCATTGATAGGATATGGTAAAATGGGAAAGGCCATTGAGCAAATCGCTAAACAACGAGGTCACGAAATTGTTGCCATTATAGATAAGGACGAAAATAAGGATAATTTAACGAAAGCCGATGTGGCTATCGAGTTTACAACGCCTCAGTCTGCGGTAGATAATTATTTGGAGTGTTTCGAAAATGATATTCCGGTGGTGTCGGGAACAACGGGTTGGTTAGACCGCTACGATTTTGTTACTGAAGTGTGTGAGCAAAAAAATCAAGCCTTTTTGTATGCTTCTAATTTTTCGATAGGGGTTAATGTGTTTTTTGAACTTAACCGTAAACTCGCTGAATTGATGGGTAAATACCCTGAATATAAAGTGTCTATGGAAGAAATTCATCATACGGAAAAGTTAGATGCTCCAAGTGGTACGGCTATCAGTTTAGCTAACGATATTATTAAAAGACACCCTGAAAAGAAAACTTGGGGACTTGATACGGAGGCGGAAGGAGTCTTAAATATTACCGCTAAACGAATTAATAGGACACCGGGAACGCACAAAGTTACATACGAGTCGGAAGTGGACTCCATAGAAATAGAGCATCAAGCCAAGAGCAGAGAGGGTTTTGCAATAGGAGCTATATTGGCGGCAGAGTTTATAAAAGACAAAACAGGCGTATTTTCTATGCAAGATTTATTACATTTGTAGTTTATATTAACATCATACATAGATAATGGAAAACGAACAAACAGCACCATCTAAACAATCATATTTGAAATTAGCACTTTGGTCTGCATTTATCATTTTTGTAAGTGTACGATTGGAAGATTACTTATGGTTAGCCATTATTCCGCTACTTGTAGATATGTATATCACCAAGAAAGTGCTTAAAAATAAAGTGTTTAAGACCGTTTTTTGGATGGCTGTGTATTTGTTGTGGGTTATTTGGGTTGGTAATTATTGGTTGCTGTTAGGTTTACCTATTGTCTTCGATCTTTATTACAGCAAAAAGGTGCATTGGACGTTTTGGAAGCCAAAAGACCCTAAAAAGAAAACCTTTGTTACAGAATGGGTCGATGCCATTATATTTGCGGTGGTTGCTGCAACCATTATTCGTATGTTTTTGATAGAAGCGTACACCATTCCTACTTCATCTATGGAAAAATCGATGTTGGTAGGAGATTATTTGTTTGTCAGTAAGTATCATTATGGTCCTAAATTACCGAATACGCCTTTGTCGTTTCCTTTTGTGCATCATACCTTGCCTTTTACAGACCATACCCCTTCTTATTTAGAGTGGATTAAGCGTCCGTACGACAGAATTGCAGGCTTGGAGGATGTTAAACGAAACGATATTGTTGTGTTTAACTTTCCCGAAGGAGATACGGTTTGTGTAGGGATGCAAGCAGCGAGTTATTACGCCATTGTGAGAGAAGTCGGGCGAAAAGAAGTCTTAGAGAATAAGCGTTTTGGCGATATTTTAGTACGACCTGTCGATAAAAAAGAGAATTACGTTAAAAGGTGTGTCGGAGTACCGGGGGATAGTATTAAGATTGTTGATAGTCAGATGTATATCAATGGAGAAAAGCAAGAGACCTTTAAGGATATGCAGTACAAATATTTTGTGGTTACCAAGGGGCAGACGATTAATTCTAAGTTCTTAGATAAGTACGAAATCTCTAACGAGGACGCTAAGGCGGCTCAAATGCTGATGCAGTACCCCGATGTAAAAGAATATATTGCTCAGAACAGTCAACTTAGTCGGTACAATTTAGGAAATATCTTTTTGTTTCCGTTGAGCCCGAAGGTGGCTGAAGAAATTAAAAGTAATCCGTTTATCGAAAATGTTGTAAGGTATGTAAAACCTGCCGGGCAATATCATCCGGGCGTATTTCCTCATGCTCCACAGTTCTACAAGTGGAACGAGGATAATTTTGGAAGTCTGTATATTCCTAAAAAGGGTGTTACGGCAAAAATAGACGCTAAAACATTGCCTTTTTACAGACGTATTATTGAAGTTTACGAAAAGAATGACTTAAAAGTTCAAGGAGATAAGGTTTATATCAATGGTCAGTTGACCGATGAGTATACCTTTAAGATGAATTATTATTGGATGATGGGAGACAATAGGCATAATTCGTCCGATAGTCGTTTTTGGGGCTTTGTGCCTGAAGACCATATTGTTGGGAAAGCATTGATTGTTTGGTTCTCGAGTAATAAAGATAAACCTTTCCCTAAAAATATTCGATGGAACCGTATTTTAACTAAAATTCATAAAAATTAACACTATGAAACAGATAATTTTAACCCTCAGCACTTTATTGTTTTTAAATTTTCTTAACGCTCAAGATTATATCATCTTAAAAAATGGAGATGAGGTAAAGAGTAAGGTCTTGGAAATTAATGATAACAATATTAAATATAAACGATTTTCTAACCAAAATGGACCGACGTATACCCTAGATAAGTCGAAGGTATTTATGATTAAGTACGAGTCCGGCGATAAAGATGTATTCAACACCGCTGAGTCCAACAAAAAAACAACAAACACCAAAGCAAAAAAAGAGCCTCAAAAGAATCAGGCTACGTCGGTCTTTCGACAAAATACAGAGTTTGTTTATGATGCGGATTTAGGAATGGCTGGTTGTTCTGCTCCAAAAAGATTTTCGGCAAGAATACATGGCTCTAATCCAAGTCGTGCATTTATTGATCCTAATATTGTGTATTATGGATTGGATTTTACATACAGCAAGTTAACCAATGCAAAAAAAATAGGGGGAGGAATAATGTTTGTGGAAAAACAGATTCCTGTCATTAATAAATTGATTAACAGGGAGTTTTTGCCTACAAGACATTTAAAGAGATGGCTTGGTAAGAAAACAATGACCTTTAGCAACGATATTTATCAAAATTATGTAAAAATGGACATTGATAATTATGTCGTTGCAGATAACTATTGCTTATCTTTTCAAGACGTTGAAAAGATTGTAAAATCTTATGTTTTGAGAAAAACAGAAGGCGTTGGGATGGTTATTAATTTAGCCAATTTAAATAAACCTAATGAGTTGGCATCTTTGTTTGTTACGTTTTTTGATATTGCTACCAGAGAAGTGATTTACTCCGTCGAACTGACAGGAAGAGCTAGTGGAGCCGGTTGGGGAAAGCATTATGCTGTGGCTATTAACGATGCGGTAAGAACATTGTTTGTAGACCGTATTTACAAGAAGCGTTATGCTGATAACAGTCAAATTCCTGCTAAAATTTTCATGGACTAAAGTAGACGCTAAACGGTTTTTATAACCTTCTTAATGTAGCTTGTCTTCGGAGATAGGGGAGTGGCAAAGACTCTTTGTCGGGTTTCTTTTTGGGTGTGCTTTACGGTGTTTTTTGAGATAAAATACATATCTTCGTGCTTAGTTTAATATTACAATCTTAGATTGTTTGACTTATGAAACAAATAATATTAACATACTTAGTTATTATATTTACACTAACAGCATCTTTTTCTCAGGGGGTTGGTATCGGTTTGTCGGGGGCTTATAATTTTCAAACAGAAAGTTTTGGGGCTGGAGTTAGGCTGAATGTAAAACCGTCTAATACCGTAAGAATAGTGCCTCAGGTAACGTATTACCCTTCTTTTAATAAGATTCACGATTTATACCTTGGTTTGGGTTTGGAAATTAACCTTTTTAGAATTAAAAGACTTAGCTTTTATATTCTAGGGCAAGGAGCTTATAATGCATGGCTAAATTACGATGAGTATAATATGAAAGATGCTCAAACGTCTAATTGGGCTTTGGATCTGGGAGGCGGTATTACCACTAATAAAGGATGTTTTCGTCCCCTCTTGGAGTATAAATATAATGTCAAGTGGAAAGAAACAAGTCTGCATTTAGGTCTTTTATTTGTATTTGGCTGTGGTAGTGATAGCGGGTACAAAAGTGTTCGTAAAATGAGAAGACGTGCGGTTTCTTGTCCGGCGTATAATTAAAAATATTCGATATGAAAAAGATTATTTACTTAGTCTCCGTTTTGACTGTTGTGTTTTTCGCGTGTTCTAAAGAACGTTTACACCCTACAAAAAACTTAAATGAATATGCATCTTTAGATCCTTATTTAAAGTCTAAGGGTGTTTTGGAGCAAGAGTTTAATATAACAGAAGAAGAAGATTCTCCCATAGAAGGAAACCAAGGTACAAAAGTATGGTTACCTAAAAATATTTTAATGTTTCCGGATGGGGAAGATGTGGATTATCCTTATAGAGTGAAATTGTTAGAGTTGTATAAACCTAAAGATATGATTGCTTGGCAAATGCCAACGGTTGCTCAAGGCGATATCCTCGAAACAGATGGAACTATAAGGGTTAGAGCATTTAAGGCAGATGAGAATGGGAATGAACAAGAATTGGTTTTAAAATCGGAAAGCACCTTTCTTGTACAAATGCCTAGCGATAGTGTACGTGCCGATATGAAAGTTTTTTATGGGTTTGTAAGCAATGGAAGACCCGATTGGACAAGCGAAAAAGAAGAGGTGGGAGCTAATGAAGAGGCTGACCTGTATTTTGATGACTTGAGTACTTCGTATAGAGCTCGTATAGGAAAATTAGGCTGGATTAACTGCGGTCAACCTCATCAAGGTTTCTATAAACTTTCGTTCTCTTCGGAGTTGGATGATTTAAGCAATGTTAAGATATTTTGCTTTTTAGAAAATTATCAGACAGTTATTTTAGCATACAACCAAGAAACTTGCAGAATGCCGGATAGCTCTTCTGCTAAGATTATGGCAATGGCAATCGATGGAGATAGTCAGTTGTATTGCCAGTGTATGAGCAGTATTGTTACACATGCGGCAAATGTTCCAATTAGTTTGCAAACTGTTAGTGATGCTCAACTAACAGCCGTTTTAGACAGTTTATAATATTTACACACAACATAATAAAAGAGATGAAAGCAGAAATTTATACAGAAAAGGGCTTGATGAAAGTCGAGTTCTACGAGAAAGATGCACCTAAAACCGTTCAAAATTTTGTAGACCTTTCTAAAAAAGGGTTCTACGATGGTTTGACGTTTCATAGAGTCATTCCGGATTTTGTAATTCAAGGAGGTTGCCCTGACGGAACAGGAGCAGGTGGTCCGGGTTATACCATAGATTGTGAGTTAGATGGAGATAATCAGTATCACGATAGGGGTGTTTTGTCGATGGCACATGCTGGAAGAAATACGGGAGGTTCACAGTTTTTTATCTGTCATAACAGAGAGAACACGCAACACTTAGACAGAAATCACACTTGCTTTGGAAAAGTTTACGAGGGCTTAGGCGTTATAGATGATATCCGTGGAGGAGATAGGATTGAGAAAATTGTTATTATTGAAGACTAGAAGATGGCGTTAGAAATACAAGGTAAGCTGATAGAAGTTTTTGATGAACAGCAAGTTTCTGCATCATTCAGAAAAAGAGAGTTTGTGCTGGAAACCAATGAAAATAACTTTACGGAACAGATTAAGTTTGAATTGGTTCAAGACCGTACAGATTTGATAGACCCTTACAAGATAGGGGATGATATTAAGGTTTCTTTTAACTTGAAAGGAAGAAAGTGGAACGATAAATATTTTGTTAATGTTCAGGCTTGGCGTATAGATAAGTTATCAGACAGTCAGCCTGTTCAGAATGTTCCGGAAGGTTTCCCTCCACCACCTCCACCGGAGGATTTTATAGATGATGCTCCTTTTTAAAATTGTGAGTTTGTGAAATAAATTGATAAAAAGGTCTGAAACAAAATTAATTAGACTACCTTTGGACTTTATTAAATTTATTATTTTACAAATGAAAAAAGGAACAGTAAAGTTCTTCAATGAATCTAAAGGGTTTGGGTTCATCGTAGACGACGAATCTCAAACAGAGTATTTTGTACACGTATCAGGTCTTATTGACAAAATAGACAAAGGATATGCTGTAGAATTTGAATTAAAAGAAGGAAAAAAAGGATTAAACGCTATCAATGTGAGAGTAATTTAATCATTAGTGATATACTTAAAGCTGAAAAGCTTTTATTTATAACAACTTTTTTTGATTGTAGAAAGACCGAAGCATTATTGTTTCGGTCTTTTTTATGGTGCCTAAACCGTTTTTGATATTCACGTTCATAACCTTTGGTTTTGTTAAAAGCTAGTAACAGAAAGGGTTACAGGAGGTGTTAGCCTAAAAAATGTCCATTAAGCATAATTTTTTAATTATTAGAATTATCCATTTCTCTTGAAAAAATGTTCGGCAAGAAGATGTTAATGCAATTTTAAGCTGGTGTGTTCGTATAGAGTTGTTTTTTTTTCATTTCTGAGGAAAAAAAGTATTAACTTGCGAGCTTATTTTTAGAATCAAAATTTTAATATACAATGAGGAAATTTTTGTTAAGTATTTTGGTTGTTTTGCCAATGATATTTTGGGGGCAAAGCGACAAAAAAAGCGTGGTCAGTAAGAACATGCAGGATATTAAATGGGGTGCAGAATCTCACGTGATTCAGTGTACCGGATTTCGAATAACACCTCCTCTTCGAGAGTTGGTTCAAGAAAGTTCTACATTAAAGCGTTTTAAGAAGAAAAAGAAAAAAGTAGAAGGAATGCCGGACAAAAGGGATATGCCTGTTCAGCATTTTGAGTATAATGTTAAAACAGACGGTGCCGAATATGGTAACGACCCTTCTGCTGTTCAGACAGGTTTAGGGTATCGTTCTATGCAATCTGTAACCAGTAGTTTAGAACAGAATTGGGCAGGACAATCTCCAAATGTGAGTTTCAGACCTTTTGACCCAACCGGAGCCGCGGGTCCCAACCATTATTTACAAATGATAAATGGAAATACTTATGAGATTTGGGACAAAAATGGAAACTCTCTTGGAGCAGGTGTTATCCGCGAACTTTTTCCTTCTGGAAATGGTAATGGAGACCCTATCGCTTTATACGATAAAGAAGCCGACCGTTGGTTTATGAGTCAGTTTGGAGGTTCTGGAGATAATGGTATTTATATTGCTATTTCTCAAACTTCTGACCCGCTTGGAGAATGGTATGCTTATGAGTTCGAGTCGCCGGACTTCCCCGACTACTTAAAATTCTCGGCTTGGCAAGATGGTTATTATATGACCGCCAATTACGAAGAAAAAATCTTTGCATTCAATAGAACTAAAATGCTTGCGGGAGATCCAACTGCAGAAGCAGTTTATCAAACATTTTCCCCACCAAATAGTGGTTTTTTTGTACCACTACCGGCAGATGCTTCCGATGGAGTTATGCCCGGAGCAGGAACACCTTGTCCTATATTTGCCTACTCCGATAATGGTTGGGGAGGCGACAATATAGACGCTGTTAATATTTACAATGCTTCTGTAGATTGGAACGGTACACCAACAATGACAGTAACCTCCGGAGGTGTTTTACCTACGGTTGCGTTTGATGCTTCTTATGATAGTTCTTGGGATGATATTCCTCAACCCGGTACTCCTCTAAAATTAGACGGTATTGGAGGTGCTATGATGTTTAGAGCTCAGTGGAAAACATTTGCCGATTATAATACTGTTGTTTTAAATTGGGCTGTGCAAGTTACAAGTAATCAAAGAGGTATCTTTTGGTGCGAATTAAGACAAGACCATACAAACTCCGAATGGTCTATACATCAGCAAGGCATATTTGCTCCCGGTACGGAGTCTTATTGGTTGGGTAGTATTGCTATGAACGATAATGGAGACATAGGTTTGTCTTATGCTAAGTCGGGAGCTTCTACCTATATGTCCTTAGCTTATACCGGACGTAAAGCATCCGATCCTCTAGGAGTGATGACGATGCCGGAAGTCATTGCTATGGCAGGTTCAGGAGCGCAGCTTTACGGTAATAGAGTGGGGGATTATTCGCAAACTTGCTTAGACCCCGATGGAGAAACATTTTGGCATACCGGAGAGTATTTAGCAGAAAATGGAGAGGCTAAAACAAGAATTTACTCTTATAAGTTTGTTACACCGGACTTGCCTGTTGTTATAGAAAGAGTTACAGATATAGCTGCAGTTTCTGCGACAATAGAAGGTAACGTGATAGAAGAAGGAACAGAGCCTGTTACAGAAAGAGGAATTGTTTGGGGAATGAGCGAAAACCCAACCATTTTTGACAATAAAATTGAAAATCCAAGCAATGGTTTAGGCTTTTTCACCGCTGATATTATAGGACTAACCCCTGCAACGACTTATCACGTTAGAGCTTATGCTACTAATGCTAATGGAACAGCTTATAGCTTCGACACTTCGTTTACAACGATGCAAACAGTTGTTACCAACGAGATTATAAATATAACAAGTACTTCTGCAACAGTAGTAGGAACGGTTGAAGACGGTTTTGGCAATGTGACAGAAAGAGGAGTTGTTTGGGGAATGAGTGAAAATCCAACGGTTGATGACAATAAGGTTGTGGATACTGAAGCTACTTTAGGAACATACTCAATAGACCTTGCAAATCTATCGGCGGGTATTATGTACCATGTTAGAGCCTATGCAATTAACGATAATGGAGTATTTTATGGGGGGGATAAAACATTCTTTACCGAATGTGGAAATGTTACTAACTTCCCATTTACAGAAGGGTTTGAAAATGTTAACTTCCCGCCTAATTGTTGGGCTGTCTTTAGAGGAGCAAATGGATTAGGGACTAATGAGGATTGGGAAAGGGCTACAAATGGTTTGTTCTCAACATCTTCTCATACCGGAGAAGGAGCTGCTTTTATACAATATGAAAATGTACCCGATGGAGAATTCGCAGAGGATTGGTTGGTAACCCCGGCTATAGTGCTTCCAAATGCAACAGCTAGTATTTCGTATTACGAAAAACAAGGCTATGGAACGGTGTATAATTCTCAGTATGCTCTAAAAATATCAACAACTTCACAAACCGATAGAACCTCTTTTACAGACCTCGTTAGTTACGATGAGAGCGGTTTTTCTCCTTATTACTCACAGCGAACAGTTGATTTATCGAACTATGCAGGTCAGACTGTATACCTCGCTTTTGTAATGACAAACGATGGTGGTGATAATTGGTATATTGATGATGTTGAGATTGATGGAACGGTTGCTACAGAGGCTCCGGTTGCTGACTTTTCTGTTAGCTCAGAGGATGCTTGTCAAGGTGTAGCTTTGGAGTTTACAGATGAATCTGAGAACTATCCTTCTTCGTGGTCTTGGAATTTTGGAGATGGTAGCGACTTAGAAACAGTTCAAAATCCAACACATATTTACAATCAGCCGGGTGTTTATACCGTAACATTAAGTGTACAGAATGCTCTTGGCTCCGACGAAATGGTTAAAACCGATTACATTACGGTTACAGAGTCGTCGAACGCTGGAACAGATGGAGCAATAACCGTTTGTGAAGGGGTAACGCTTTCTGAAAATCAGTTGTTTGAAGCTCTTGGAGGAACTCCGGATAATGGTGGTACTTGGTCTAATAACGGTTTAATTTATACCTATACCGTTAGCGGAGCTGCACCTTGTGGAGATGCAAGTGCGACAGTTACTGTAACTGAAAATCCACTTCCTCAAGCTTCTTTTACCGTGAATTCAGATAATGCACCAACCATTGAGTTTACAAATACATCTACCAATGCTACGCAACAAACTTGGAGTATGGGAGATGAGACAACATATACATCTGAAGGTGTTACGCATACTTACACCGAAAATGGTGTTTACACGGTTGTTCTTGAAGTTAGTAACGCCTGTGGTACAAGCCAAACAGAACAAGATGTTAATATTACTAATGTGGGTGTTTTAGTGGTTGATGATGAGGATATTAAGGTGTATCCTAATCCGGTTACTTCTAAATTACATATAGAGTTACCAAACGAAAATGTTTTTGTGCAACTTATCAATTTGGATGGAAAAGTCTTAAAAGAAATTCAAGTTAAGAATAGTAAAGCATTAACTCTTGATATGGAAGACCTTGTTCAAGGTACATATAATTTATTATTACGTATTAATAAGGATAAACAAGTGTCTATCAAAGTCATTAAGAAATAAAGAAGGCTTTGCTTCAAAAAAATAAGCTATCCAATTTGGATAGCTTATTTTTTTGATATGATGCTTAGACGAGTTTTATAGAGAAAACCCTTATCCTAGAACTCACTTTATTTACGAGAAAATATACCTTTAATAATCTGACCTGCCATTTTAGGATTTTCCTTAAGTCGTCTTGTTGAATAACCGAACCAATCTTTTCCGTAAGGGATATAAACACGCATACGATGTCCATTGTTAATAATACTGTTGCGTAACTCAGGAGTAACTCCTAAAAGCATCTGAAACTCATATTTATCTTTAGGTACCTGATATTTTTCTAATAGTTTGTAGGCTCCATTAACTAAGTTTTCATCGTGCGTAGCAATGCCCACATATACTTTTTTCTTAAGCAGTAATTCTAAATCTTCTAAATAGTGATCTCGGATTTCTTCACGACCTTTGTATGCAATCTCTTTAGGCTCAACATAAATACCCTTACAAAGTCGATGGTTGTTAGGAGCTTCCGGAGTATGCATATCTAACATATCGTTAAGATCTTGATAGGTACGGTGTAAATAAGCCTGCATCACCAAACCTACATTTGTCGGAAACTCAGCTTTTATTCGTCTGTAAATCTCAATCTCCATGTCTACACAGGGGGAGTCCTCCATATCGATCCGAATAAAGTTTCCGTATTCAGCTGCTTTAGCCACAATTTCTCTGATATGATTGTAACAAACCTCTTTATCCAAAAGTAGACCAAACATAGTGGGCTTAACAGAATAATTGGTGTCCAACTTATGCTTCTCGGTTTCTTGAATGATGTTAAGGTACGCTTGTTTATTAGTCTCGGCTTCCGATAAATCTTTGATAAACTCACCCAAAAGGTCGATAGTTGCGCAAGCTCCCTCTTCGTTCAGCTCTTTAATTAATTTAATAGCCTCTTTCAAAGATTCTCCGGCAATATATTTTTTAGAAAATATCCATACAAACTTCTTGGGGAAATAAGGAAGCATTCCTGCAACTAATTTGTTTAACATAACAATTGTTTTTTATTGATAATACTAAGCTTAATAAAGATGAAATTAAATTCCGAAATCAAAGATAATATTTATGATTGAAAAAAGGATACGCTTGTAAGTTTTTATTCAATAACTAAACCAAAAGCACAAGTGTTTTTTTCGAAATGGTTTAAGAAATTGGAGCGAATTTCTGAGAGGAAAATCTTACCCTAAATTCACGTTAAATAATAATATAAAACAAAAGAACCGGTAAAAGTTACCGATTCTTTCATAACTACAAAGACTTTTGTAGATTATTCAAATTTTTTAGAGCCATCGGGTTGGTAGTTATATTTAAAAGTTAAATACCCTGACTCATCCTTATCGTTTAGGAAGTTAACAAGCTGAATACTGGCGTATTTCCCATCAGCTGTTTTAATGATAAAAACACCTCTTTTATCAGCATTAATTTCCCAAGCCATATTGTCGTGGTTAAAATCTATCCAACTATTTAATTTTTTACAGACGCTGGAAGACGTATATACCGGAGGCATCGTGCTTTCCGCCATAAATTCGTCAATTTTCTCGTCAACATAAAATGTTCCTTGAGGCACTTCTTTAACATTATTAATATCTTGTTCGCTCAATACCATTACGCCGCCTTGTCCCTTACCGGAAAGTCCACTATTCGTTCTTACATTATTTCGGTGGAAAGCAATATCCCAGTCGGTACGCTCCGCCCATGCAGAATCAGAAATGGGGGAAATAGTATCTCTAAGAGCAATACCTTCTCCTACAAAACTGCCTGTTGCGAACGAAAAGTAATACCACTTACCATAATCCTTGACATATTGATTCTTAACGGTTTTAAGATTCTTTGGCATCTCTTCTTCTTTTTCTTTATCGCAAGAGCTAAATAGTATCAAAACACTTAGAGCAAGTGTTAAAAATCTAGATAAGTTAGTCTTAAACATCATAAAATTATTTTAAAAATGAATATTAAAATTTAACAGACAGACCTACCCAAAAAGTTCTGCCCGGATTAAGTACTGCTGATTTTTCTAAATTAGAATAATCAAAAATATTATTTATACCACCACTAATTTCTGCTCCTACGCCTTTCCATTTTGGAAATTTCTGTATATAAACAATCTTCCACAAAGAATAGGCTTCAGTTTTTTCTGTTGTAAACACTTCCTTGCCATTACCATCCTGACTAGCAACTTGATACAGCCTAGGAGAAAGCAATCTTCCCGAAATAGTTATAGACAAAGGGTATTTAGGACTTTTGGTAAAAAAGGTTAAGGAAGACGTTCCCGTGTGTTTACTATTTCCGCTAATTTGCAAGCCGGTTGATTTATCGATAGCATCGGAAAAAGCGTAACCTAACTTAGTTTTGAAATTAGATAAAAACTGCCAGTTTACAAAGGTTTCGAAACCTCGCAATTGAGCCTCACTAATGTTAGAGTGATGTCTTTCTATCTTATCGGTAACTGTATTTACAGTCTCCAACATCTCTATTTTGTTTTCTATTAGATTATGATAAAAGTTAAGCGACATATTAAACTCTTTATAATTATACTCTGTTGATAATGAGAAGTATGTAGAGTTTTCCGGCTTAAGGTTTTCATTACCATAAATCCAAAACATACCTTGATGGTCGAAATTGTAATACAACTCTTTTAACGAAGGGGAACGGTAACCTAAAGCAGCAGTTCCTCTAAACTTCAATCGCTTAAAAGGGCTGTACATAGCTGAAAGGTTAGGCGTAAAATGGTCGCCAAAAGCATCGTGGTGCGTATACCTGATACCTCCTATCAACTCTACATCTTCAACAATTTTCCAGTCGGCTTGTGCAAAAGCGTTTAAATCGTTAGAGCTTTTATTTTTATCCGCACCCTCAGATGTTCCAAATAAAGTTTCAGAAAAAATATTTGCAATATTCATCTCCAGTCCGCCCATAAACTCCAACTCATCATTCCAATGGTATCGGTCTGTTAAGACGAATGTACTATACTGATAATCAGATCTTTTAGAAAGGCTATCATCGTAATTCGGAAAAACATCGTAAGCATTAAATTTATCCGAATTGACCGAAAATGTAACATTATGGTCTTCCGAAAAATCGTAATTAACCTTAGCTCCCAAAGTTGTATTGATGTTAAATCGATGTGTCGATTTTAGACTTGTTTCAGGATTAAGGTTTTCGTGCGTAAACAAGGTTCCGTGCCCCGAAATAGTCAATCTATTATTCGGTCTAACCTCCAATTTGGTGGTGATAGAATAATCTACAAAAGGATTGGCGGTGTAAGATTCCGGTGTTTCGGGTGTTAGGTCGTAACCATTGGAACTATTACGAAAGCCACTAACTCGAAGACTAAACTTATCTTGCCTTGTTCCTACACTAAAGTTTGTATTAAGCGTGTTAAAGTTGGAATATCGGGCAGCGACATTCCCCTCTAAAGATTTCTTTGTTTTTTTAGTGATGATATTAACAACCCCACCTATGGCATCGGAGCCATAAAGCACCGAAGAAGCTCCGTTAATAATTTCTATCTGCTTAATATCGCCAGCCGATATACGGTCAAAATTAACGTTTCCTCGCGTTTCACCAACCATACGCTCACCATCCACCAATACCAATATATACTTGGTGTCCAAACCTTGAACACTCATATTATTACCGTGAGGGTCAGGGGAAAATTGAATACCGGGCATAGAAGCCTCCAAAGCATCCAAAGCAGATACACCTCCGGCTTGAGCGATTTCGTGTTCGCTCACAACCTTGGTTAAAACAGGAACATCTTCTAACCTTTTTTCGGTTCTTGTTCCGGTAACAACGACCTCATTTAAGCCCGTCATAGACTCCACCAAACGTATGCCATCAAAACGATTTACCGAATTTTCCTTAATGCTGATAGCTTTCTCTACATCATCAAAAATTAAAGAGGAAACCAACAAAGTATAATTACCCTCCGGAGCTTGAAACTCAAACTCTCCTTTTTGATTGGTCGCTCCCCCATAAGTTGTTCCTTTCAACAAAACACTTATGTTGGCTGCCAAGCGTATATCTTCGGTAATTACACTTCCTTTTATAGTCGCCATTTTTTGTCCGTAAGTAACAAAAGCAACCAACAGAACGAGTAATAATAATATTCCTTTCTTCATAAATATTCTAAAAACCAAGTTTTCCTATGCGATTGAAAGTCTTACCAAGACTCTATAAACATCAAAAACATAAGAACTTGCAAAGTTATAGCGTGTATTACCATTGGGCAATACCTAAAAGATGGGATATGAAATAGAACGCATCCCTATTTTTAGGGATAAACAATAAAAACATATCCCTAAAAGATGGGATGTGGATTTGAAAAATGAGAGGCCTATTTTTCTGTATTCTTTTTCTTCTTGACAGAATATCCAAATCGTCCAATTTTCTTTCCGGGCTCGTAATAAGACCCGTGAATATAGGATATTGGTTCGGTTTGTCGTAAATCTAACGCTCCTGTTTTTTTGTCAATCAAGTGTTCATCGGCGTGAACGGCTAAAACTTTTGCTATAAACATATCGTGAGAACCTAACGGAATCACATTTTCAACCTTACATTCGATAGAAACGGGTGCTTCTTTTATCATAGGAGCCTTAACGTGGCTCGAAGCAATTGGCGTTAAGTGCATCTCTTTAAATTTGTCGTAGTTTCGTCCTGAACGAACGCCACACCAGTCGGTTGCTTCAGCCAATTGAGTTGTTGTCAGGTTAATTACAAATTCTCCATGCTCTTTAATCATTTTGTAAGAGTGTCTCTCAGGTCTTACCGAAATATAACACATCGGAGGCTCACTATTGATGGTTCCTGTCCACGCGATAGTGATAATATTGTGTTCTCCGTTAATATCTCCGCAACTGACCATTACCGCAGGTAAGGGGTATAGCATATTGCCCGGTTTCCATTCTTCTTTCGACATTGTATTCTATTTTTCCTCAAAAGTAAAAAAAATGAAGACATGCAAAAACCGCTTAGAATTTGCATATTGCACAAATCTAAAATATTTGCGAATTTCTGTGAGGAAAACTTTATACCGAATTCACGTTAGATTACTATCTTTGTACAATATTACACATAGTTAGAATGGCACATAAAGCAGGATTTGTTAACATCATAGGTAACCCAAATGTGGGAAAATCAACCCTAATGAATGTTTTTGTAGGAGAGAAGTTATCTATCATTACTTCAAAATCGCAGACAACCCGTCATCGTATTTTGGGGATTGTTAATGGTGATGATTTTCAGATTGTTTATTCGGATACTCCGGGCGTTATTAAACCGGCGTATAAGTTGCAGGAGAGCATGTTGAATTTCTCCAAATCGGCTCTTTCCGATGCCGATGTGTTACTCTATGTCACTGATATTTACGAGAAAGCCGATAAAAATGAGGAATTCTTGAATATCGTTAAAAAAGCGGAGGTGCCTGTTTTGGTTATTTTAAACAAGATAGACCAAAGTAACGAAGAGGAGTTGGACGATTTGGTCGAAATGTGGACGAACCATTTTCCAAATGCGGAGATTATCCCGACCAGTGCATTAAAGCAGTTCAATACGCAGAATATTTTTAATCGAATTTTGGAATTATTACCCGAAGGAGCTCCTTTTTATCCTAAAGATGCACTTACCGACAAAACGGAACGCTTTTTTGTTCAGGAGATTATCCGTGAGAAAATTTTGAAGTTCTATAAAAAAGAAATTCCATATGCTACGGAAATAGAAGTAGAGGAGTTTAAAGAGGACGATAAAATTATCCGCATACGCTCTATTATTTATGTGGAAAGAGAAACGCAAAAAGGGATTATCATTGGGCATAAAGGCGTTGCCATTAAAAAAGTGGGGGTAGAATCTCGAAAAGATTTGGAGCGTTTCTTCGATAAACAAATTCATTTGGAATTGTTTGTTAAAGTTCGCAAAGACTGGAGAAATAAAGAGGATGATTTAAGAAAGTTCGGGTATCAACAATAATAGTAATACAATTAAATAAATTATAATAATGAGAGTTTTAGATAAATTAGAACCACAAGTAATTTGGAGTATTTTCGAAGATATTTGTCAGGTTCCACGACCTTCAAAAAAAGAAGGAAAAATTATTGAGTACCTTTTAAATTGGGCAAAAGAGCATAATATAGAGGCTCAAAGAGACGAAATTGGAAATATCGTAATGAGAAAACCTGCAACACCGGGTAAGGAAAACGTTAAGTCGGTAATTATGCAGTCGCATATCGATATGGTTTGCGAGAAAAACAGCGATGTGGATTTCAACTTTGAAACAGATGCTATTGTTCCAAGAATTGATGGAGAGTGGGTAAAAGCCACCGGAACAACTTTAGGTGCTGATGATGGTATCGGAATGGCGGCTCAGATGGCTGTGCTTTTATCAACAGATATTGCTCACGGACCTATCGAGGCATTATTTACGGTGGACGAGGAAACCGGATTAACCGGAGCTTTCGAGTTACAACCCGGATTTTTTGAGTCTAAAACTTTAATCAACTTAGACTCGGAAGATGAGGGCGAGTTGTTTATTGGTTGTGCCGGAGGTATCGATACTATGGCAACTTTCGATTACGAGGAAGAAAAAGCACCATCGGGGCATAAAGCGTTTAGAATCGAGATAAAAGGCTTAAACGGAGGACATTCCGGAGATGATATTAATAAAGGGTATGGAAATGCCAATAAAATATTAACCAGAATTCTTTGGAACAGCGATTTGTACGATTTAAAACTTGCCGAAATAGACGGTGGTAACTTACGTAACGCTATTGCTCGTGAGGCTTATGCTGTGGTAACCGTTCGCGAAAATGCGGTTGATGATTTTAAATCTTTCTTTGAGAGCTTTAGAAAAGATGTTAAGAAAGAGCTTAAAACTACCGAAAAGAATTTGGAATTGACACTTACCGAAGTGGATATGCCGGATGTTGTTATTGACGAGAATACGCAATACAACTTAATCAACGGTTTGTATGCTTGTCCTCACGGTGTGATTGAAATGAGCCGTGATATGGAAAATATGGTGGAGACTTCTACCAATTTAGCGTCTATCAAGATGAAGCGTAAAAAAGGCATCATTAAAGTTGCGACCAGTCAGAGAAGTTCTGTGGAGTCTTCTAAGCACGACATTGCAAGTATGGTAGAGAGCGTATTTATTCTTGCCGGTGCAAAGGTAGAGCACGGAGATGGTTATCCGGGATGGGCTCCTAATACCGATTCTGAGATTATGAAGATTTCGGCTGAATCGTACGAGAAATTATTTGGTGTTAAGCCGATTGTTCGTTCTATCCACGCAGGGTTGGAGTGTGGCTTGTTCTTAGAAAAATATCCCGATTTAGATATGATTTCTTTCGGACCTACACTTAGAGCGGTACACTCTCCGGACGAGAGAATCAATATAGAAACCGTTGACAAGTTCTGGAAACATCTTATCGATGTTTTGGAAACAATAAAATAACCAAAGATTGGGTTAACTTACGTAATACGAGGCTGTCTGATATTTTTCGGACAGCCTTTTTTCTGCTTCTTAAAGAAAAACTTATCTCGAACTCAGGTTATTAGGGCGTTTCCCTTGCGGGTCGGGCTTTCCGCTCATATCTTTGGGCAAAGCCCAAAGGATAACCGCTGCAATCCCTAACGCGAAGCGGTTGCATCGCAACCGCTGTTAAAAGTCTCCAATAAAAAGAAAAGCCCTCGCGATAAATGTGAGATTACGAGGCGTAGCTCGTCATAACGAAAAGAAAAAAGTACTTCGTCATCCGAACTTGATTTGTAATTCCTGATGATGTATGGGGAAGTTTAGGTATAGAATACGCATTGGCTATACGATTTTCATTGTACTAAAAAATATTTTAATCAGATTTTATATTAATTTCAACTCAACTACAAAGTTAATTATCGAATTTTGATAACTTTGTAGTTACATCTCTTTATGAGTTAAAACTTAAGTCGAATTTAGAATATCAAAATATGTTAGTAAAGACCTTTGGAGCCGCTGTTTTTGGGGTAGACGCTCAGATTATTACCGTAGAGGTTAATATTTCGCAAGGCATCAATTTTCATTTGGTGGGTTTGCCCGACAGTGCGGTTAAAGAGAGTCAGCAACGTATAGAATCGGCGATTAAAACCAACGATTACAAATGGCCGGGACGTAAGATTGTTATCAAT
>PDWI01007155.1_pt1 | contig 18806 bp, 13 predicted proteins | sample 1430891 | NCBI WGS metagenome assembly PDWI01 (sample SAMN01162508, study PRJNA174530) | Oral metagenome, whole genome shotgun sequencing project. | biome: Marine environment; feature: Marine mammal; material: Swab sample of the gingival sulcus; isolation source: swab sample of gingival sulcus...
AAGTGATTACTGATATGGGTAAAGCAGGTTATAATTCTAGAACCATAACCAAGAAAGAATTGAATACAAGAGGAGTATTGTATTACCGATTGGAAGCAGAGGATTATACCGCTACGAAGAAAATGGTGATACTAAACTAGCGTTAGTTTATTCTAATACTTGAAAGTTTAAGATAGGGGCGTGCTTTAGTACGCTCCTATTTTTGTTTTTAAATTTTTATCGGCTTCGCATCTCTGCAATTACCAGTTTTATGTCGTTGTAGCTTATATCGTCGTCGAGTGCGTTTTTTATCTCTTTTAGCGACTTGTTCTCATTGTTTCTGACAAAAGAAGCAATGGTATCTATCTTGGCTTCATCGATAATATCCGATGCTTTCAATATACCTTGCTCGACGTAATGAGTAAGGTGGACTATTATTGTCCCCTCCGTTAAAGAGCGTTTTTTAGCTATTTCTACCGGATTCAAACCGGATTGAAATAACTCTAAACTTACCAATTTGGTATTGACCTTTTCTTTCTTTTCTCTCTTCGCTTTCTTTTGTGTTTTGAGGACGGTGTCATCTATATAATCCACGTTTTTAACGTTATCGCGGCTATAATCGGTATTTTCGATAGTCGATTGGAGCAATGCTGCAATTTTGTACATTTTCCTTTGTTTTTCGACAAATTTCCCTGCTAACTCCATTAATTCTTTTACAAACTTTTTAGTCCCTCTTTCCTGTTTTACTTCTTTTGCCAAGTCTGTGATTTCAGTATACAAAGATTGTAATATCGGTTCAAAATAAGCGATGGCTTTTCCGATTCTATCGTTTAAATGTTGTACATAATCGGCATTATTTGAGTTTATGATGTTGACAAGTTGCTTTTTGAATTTAATGCCAATATCTTTTATTTCCATTGTTCTTTGTAGCCAGGTTTCCACTTCGGATTTGTATGTTTGTTTAGTCGAACGTCCCTCCTCTTTATTGAATGTTTGTAGGTAGCTTTTTACGGCATATACCAAGTTTTCGAAAGTGAAATTATAGGGTATATACGATGAAAAATAGGCGCGAGAAAACTTAGGAAATACTTCCTTTAGTGTCTTTTCTGATTTTTTATGGCGACTGTATTCTATGATGTTTTTATCCACACTAATTACATTGCCACGCATGGGCTGTGCTAAAATCAAACCCTCCAAGCTTCGCAAACGAGAAAAAGCAACATACGCCTGACCGGCAGCGAAGATATTGGCAACGTCTATTATCGCCTTGTCGAATGTTAAGCCCTGACTTTTATGAATGGTAATAGCCCAAGCCAAGCGCAAAGGATATTGACGAAACGTACCCTCTACCACTTTTTCCAATTCTCCGGTGCTTTTATCAAGGGTATATCTGCTATTTTCCCACTCGTACAATTCAACAGACGATGTCGTACCGTCTTCGAATTTTACTTCAATATTATCTTCACTTATCTCGTAAATAGTACCAATTTTACCGTTGTAATAGCGTTGTTCTCCTGAAATATCGTTTTTGATAAACATCACTTTCGCGCCCAATTTCAATTCTAATTGTACATCGTTAGGATATTGCCATTCCTTAAAGTTTTTATGTACAATGGCATCGAAGAAAAACGAAGGGGCTTTGATTTTGTCCAATTGTCTGCGATTGATATTATGGGCAATTACATTATGAGTAGTCAAATAAATGGCATTGCTCTCAATTATTTTTTGCTTATCCGATACATATTTGGAGTTGAGCAAATTCATATCCTGAGCTGTCAACCGGTTATTACGCAAGTTATTCAGCAGCTCTACAAACTTGATGTCCTCTTGTCTATACACTTTTTCTAATTCTATATAGAGTAGGGGATTATCTTGCAGCACCTTGGCATTGAAAAAATAGGGGGAAGGATAATAGCGTTGCAAAACCGCTTGCTCGTCGTTTTTTACAACGGGCGGTAACTGCCACAAATCACCGATAAAAAGTATTTGTAAGCCCCCAAAAGGCGTATTGTAATTTCCCCTGATTCGCCTCAACAACACGTCAATGGCATCCAGCGTATCGGCGCGGAGCATACTCACTTCATCGATTACTAACAGCTCTAGGGAGCGAATCATATTCCTTTTAGTGCTGTGCATTTTTACCGTTTTTACAAGGGTATGAGGCGTGTTTATTTCTGTGCGTAGATCTCCTGTTAAGCCGTTATTATCCGGTATAAAGCCACTAAAAGGCAATTGAAATAAAGAGTGGAGTGTTACGCCTCCGGCATTAATCGCTGCCACGCCTGTCGGTGCGGCAATAATCATTTCCTTCGGTGTATGCTTCGATAAATTATGCAAAAAAGTAGTCTTGCCCGTCCCTGCTTTTCCCGTAAGAAAAATATTTTGGTCGGTGCTGTTGATATATTTGGCTACTAATGATTGCATGAGTATGGTTTTAGTTTTATTTACGCAAATTCATAAAAAAGGACAACGCTTTCAGCTTTGCGATTATTCTATCTTTTTTCGATAATGTCTCTTTTTTAGTTATTTCACGGTATGGTTCGCCTCTGTGCAATATCTTATCGTTGAAAGTCGAGGGCGTTAAGCCCCATTTTAGAAGAAACACACCTCGTCCATTTCTGTTTTTATCGACTCTCGTGGTTGTTTTAGACCCAAAATGATATGCCAAACTACTACCTACACCCTTGAAAATTCTCACTCCCGATTGATATAATTTCATCGAAAAATCGGGGTCGGAATACATGCCCGGGCTAAATTCCGCACTTAATCCTCCTACCAAGTCCCACATGTCTACGTGTACAACATTGGGAGGCCACGTGCTGCCGCTCCAATCGTCGAACTCTAAGCTTTTATATTCTTTCAGTAGCAAATCCTCCTTGAAATTTTCAATGGAATCACCATAGTTTTTTACTATAACACAAGGATTACCGGTGTCGATATGCTCTATCATCGTAGAAGATAGCATAAATGATTTTGTGCTTATTCGCTCAATTTCTTTGTACAATTCTGTATCCCAATCGGGAAGCAAATACATATCATCGTTCACATAAACTATGTAATCCGATTTAACAAAAGAGCGACACATATTCAAGGCATAGCATATGCCTACATTCTCGTTAGAATGCAAAAAATCTATGTCTTTTTGAGTCTTGAGCCATTCCAAACTACCGTCTTTACCTTCGTTAGCGAATACTATTATCTGTATGTCAAGCCTTGAGTTTTGCTTGATACTTCTAATGCACAACTTTAGATAATCCAAGTTATTCCAGGTCGGAATAAGAATACTGAGCTTATAATCTTTATTCTCGGATTGGTGGTATTTTTTTATTTTATCAATCATTGTACAAGTCTTTTAGAAACCTTTTAGTAATTATTCAAAGGTTTCTATTATTTTTTACAAAAAAAAGATGAATACCTTTGATTAAATCGCTTATTATCTGTTATCCAGGTTATACACCTGTATAAACCTTGGCGAAATGTTTTGGATTTTAACGAACTTTGGCTTTTTCAATATCGTAACGGGATAGTTGTTGTTTGGGATAGTGTCTTTCTCTACATCTATTACTGCACTAAAGCTGTCCTCATTGATGTATTCAAACATACTAAGTCCTACCAAAAAAGTTATTTCTACTTGTCGAGGCACAATTTTAGCATTCATGAATTTTTTATCAAGTGTTTTTACGGGAACCGTTAGCTTTTTTTCGGTTACCTCTTCAACAGATATACCGATAGTTGCCTCCGAGTGATCAAGTTTTATAAATTCGTATTTGGGTTTATTCAAATCAATTACCTCTTCTATTGATTTGGAGATATTATCATAAGTTCTCTTTACGGTTCTCCACTCTTTAACGTTCTGTACGTATGATTTCGGTCCTGTTATTTTTACTGTTTTTGGGGTGATATTAATGGCTCTTTTAAAGGTATGTAGTTTTGAAAAAGAAACTTCGACGTTAGCCTTTACAGGAACTGTTTTCGATATTTTTTTATCCAATTTTAAGGCGCGCGGAATAAAATCTACCTCTACTATTTTTACTTTTGAATTAGATATTTTTTTTGCCAAGCAACTTTTAACCTCATTAGATGTCAAAACGGCTGCATCGGTACCTACAAAAACTTCCAATGGCTTTGAATGATCAAAACGCCCTATCTTAGCCAGGTCAACTCCTTTGCCTGACAGCGTTATGGCAGCGTCACAGGTACTGTCGCTGACCAATATCAAAGAATCGGGAGTTACCAACCTTATGCTTATATCTTTTGTATAAGAACCACTTTTGGTAAAAATAGCACTTATCCAAAACAGAATTGCTATTCCCAAAAAGGGAATAAAAGATAAAATCTTTTTTCCTATGGATTTATTCTTTCTTATCACCTTTCAACGCGTCTGTCATTTCTTTGGAAATAGCGCTTTTGAAGACTTTTATGAAAGTTTTTGCATCCAATTGTAAAAATACAAAGTCACCTTCTATTTTATTTATCTTTCCCACAATACCACTTCCTGTTGCAACTTCAGCGCCTTTCTCAAGAGAATTGGAAAATTTATTTTGTTCTTTTTGCTTTTTCGATTGGGGACGAATGATAAAGAAATAAAAAACCAACAGGATACCTCCGAAAAGTATCATGCTTGTCATTCCTTGGGAGCCTCCGCTTTGTAAAAACATTGTAAGTATCATCATTACTCTAATTTTTTGGTTTAACATACCCCTTCATAGTCAATGTCGTCATATTAGGGATTGTGTTTGTAAATATCTTCACTTTTTTGTTCTGACTCATTTTCTTGCCTTTTGAGTCGAAAACTATTGTTATTGTTCCGGTTGATCCGGGAGGATATGGCTGTTTTGAAAATTCGGGTACCGTACAACCGCAAGTCGCCTTATGATACAATAGCATAAGGTCTCTTTTTCCCGTATTTTTAAATTTGAACTTGTGTTTTACAACTTCTCCTTCTGTTATCTCACCAAAATCAAATTCCGATTTCTCAAATGTGATTATTGCCATATCAGCAGTATCGACTTTACCGTTTTTCGTTGGAATTTCCAATTCTCTTGAAAGATCTACAGGTACAGCCTTAGCGAATGCTTGGCTTTTATCACTCTCATTTTTGCAGGAAACAAATGCAAAAACTATCACTATTAAACTTAATATTCTATACACGTTCTTAATTTTTTGCGAAGTTAATAAGAAACCTTTGAATAACCCAAAATATGAGATGAATTCGAGGCAAGAGAAAATTTTAACCCACAGCAACCTTTTGGTTGTGAGGACTTAAAATTTTTGATATAAATTTATTATTACATAGGCGAATAATAATTAGAAATTGTAAACAAAAGCTGCCCTGTAGTCCAGTGGGAAAAACTCACTGTTACTGGATGGATTTGCATTGTACATAAGAGTTACGATAAGTGACCAGTTGGTATTGGATCTGTATTTGTAGCCACCCCCAATGTATGTAAATAGGTACGGATTACGTTCTCCCAAAAAATCTCTACCGATGAGATACATTTGGTCTATCTCTACTTGAAAAAATATATTTTGATAAAATGAATAATTCGCCAATCCACCAAAGCCATATTCGAAAATATTGCGGTTAGGCACTCTATTGCCTCTGCTCCACAAATAGGTGTAGTATCCGTGAACAACGGCTCCAACTCTAAAGTCCTCGGTTAATTTTATACCTCCCATCAAACTCAGGTTTACATAAAATTGGTTATTACTCAGTCCCAAATTTCCTATGTTTATACCATACCATAGCTTGTCTTTAATGCTTTTTTTGGGGGGATTGTCACTAGATTTTTGTGCAATACCGTAAAATGAGGTCATTAAAATGATTAGTATTGTGAGGATATTTCTTCTTATAATTATTTTGTTTCTACGCATAAGTTTTTTTTAAATTAATTAAGTGGTATTCCAAACCTTAATAGAAACAGTTTTAATGTGTTTTTGGTTGAAAATATTAAAAAAATAGCTAAATTCAATGGCTTTGTAAACATTTTTCGTTCCTTTGTGTCTTGATTTTTACTTGATGGTTGATATTTTCCCCTTAAAATTCATGTTTTTTGTAATGAAAAATAAAAAAGACAATAGAATAGGGAAGCGCAGACAATTTTTAGTGAAAGAATTGTAGTCCAATTTTGAGCTAAATAATTTTCGAATATTTCCTAATTATAGCAGGCAGTTGGGCTTCGTAATAGGAAAACCATGAATTTTAAGGAGTAAAGTAATTTTCAATTGTTTTTGAATACCAATGTATTTAGATTCTACGTTTGTGTTCAGTGGTAATTTGTTATTTTAGTTTTTTTAGTGAACGGTACCGGATATCGGTCTGATCATTTCGTTTCAAAATTAGTAATTTTTATGAAAAATAAGACGTTTCTATTCTTTCTCTTTTTGTTTTTTAGTTTTCAGTCTATAGCTCAAGTTAATGTCTCAAGGATATTCAAAACATCTCCTCAAATAACATCAAGGGCAACGAGTTTTGCACAAGATGCAATTACTTTGGAGGCGGATTTGGGGTATATTAATAAAGTCTACCGTGAAAAAAATGAATATATTTCATTAACCGTTCCTGTTTCTAAGGATGAAGAGGTGACGCTACAATTAGAGAGGTTTAATGTATTGTCTAAAGGAGCAATTCTGAGAACATCGAAAGGAGATACCCTCGAAAATTTTGAATCAGGTCTTTTTTATCGTGGTCTGATAAAAGATAGGGAAGGTTTTGCTACGGTTAGTATATTAGAGGATAGAATATGGAGTATTGTCTCTATAAAAGGTGTAGGAAGTATAAATATAGTTAGGTATAAAGATAGTGATGATCAATACATAGTTTATAATGATCAAAAAGTTAATTCACCTCAAAGTTTTGAGTGTCATACGCCTGATGACATTACTGTACAAGATGACAGGAGAGTTTATGATGTTGTGGAGACTAGATCTGATAATTGTGTGAAATTTTATATAGAGTGTGATTATGAACTTTATCAAGATAGAGGAAGTGTACAAAACACGATAGACTGGGTAACAGTTGTCTTTGCTGAAGTCGCTACACTTTATGACAATGAAAATATAAAAATTGAAATATCCGAGATAAAGGTTTGGGATTCTCCTGATAGTTATTCCAATAGCAGTTCAAATGATGCATTGGGTCAGTTTGGTGATGCTAATCCTAATTTTAACGGGGATCTAGCGAGCTTGTACTCTCTCGGAGGTAATAACTTGGGCGGATTGGCTTGGACTGATGTACTGTGCTACGATAATAACAGTCACAGTTATGCCTATATGAACATTTTTACCGATTATCAAAGTGTACCTACGTATTCTTGGACAGTTGAAGTGATAACACACGAGGTAGGACATAATATGGGGTCTAAACATACTCATGCTTGTGCCTGGAATGGTAATAATACTCAGATTGATGATTGTGCTAATCAATACTACTATGACTCTGGAGATACTCCTGAAGGAGAGGCTTGTTTCGACCCTAATAATCCTATTATACCCAATAAAGGGACAATTATGAGTTATTGCCACTTATTAGATGGTGTAGGTATAGATTTGGCTCTTGGGTTTGCGCAACAACCCGGAGATTTGATAAGAAATAGATATAACAATGCGAATTGCTTAACTGCTTGTTCAGAACAGCCGGGAAATCCTCCTGTGGCTAATTTTGAATCCAATATCCAAGAGATTTGCTCAGGTTGGGAGGTCGCATTTTCCGATTTATCTACAGGAAATCCTACTCAGTGGGAATGGACATTTGAAGGTGGAACACCGGGTACTTCCAATGATAAAGAGCCTTTTATCACATATAATACTCCCGGAGTGTACAGTGTAACCTTAACTGTTCATAACGCTAATGGTCAGGATTCCGAAACCAAACAAGGTTATATCACCGTTAAGCAAAATGCAGTTGCTTCGTTTACATATGAAATAAACGGGACAGAAGTATCTTTTACAAATACTTCTCAGTTTGCGGATGGTTATGAATGGGACTTTGGAGATAACAACACTAGTACCTCTAAAAATCCGGTACATGATTATGAGCAGAGTGGTACTTACACTGTGACTCTTTACGTTTACGGTCAAGAATGTGATGAAGAATCACTATATGAGATAGAAATAGAAATCCAATTAGAGGAGGTGACGGCTCAAATGACTTATGACACTCAGGAATTGTGTAAGGGGCAAACAGTACGTTTTTATGATAATTCAGAAGGGGATGTGACAGAAAGGGAGTGGATCTTTGAAGGAGGAACTCCTGCAACATCAGATGAGCCTAATCCTATTGTTACTTACAATTCAGCCGGAGTGTACGATGTTACTTTGACAGTTTCCAATGCTGCGGGTTCTGATAACGTCGTAAAAAATGATCTCATCACTGTTAATGATGTTCCTACCGCTGATTTTGTATATACTATAGATGGCAATATCGTTGAGTTTAGTAATGCTTCAACCGGAGCAAATTCTTATAATTGGGATTTTGGTAATGGTGGTGTTTCTACAGAAAAAAATCCCATTCACGATTATAATGATAGTGGAAATTATACTGTAACTCTTACCGCAACTAACGAATGTGGAAGTAGTACAAAAACTCTTACCGTAAGTATTTCCGATGGACCTATCGCAAAATTCTCTATTCAAGAGAATATAGGATGTGCTCCTTTTGAAGCACATTTTTACAATTTGAGTAATACGGAACAACTCCACTGGGAGTTTCCGGGTGGAGTGCCAAGTGTCTCCAATGAGGTGAACCCCGTGGTGCTTTATAATACTGCCGGCACTTATAGTGTTACATTGTACGCTACAAATGAGCTGGGAACTGATACGTTTAAGATTGAAAATGCCGTTTTTGTATTTTCTCAACCGGAAGGGGATTTTACCTATCAATTAAATGACAATAGAGTTGATTTTACTCAGGCGACTTCTGATGTATTAGGTTTTGAATGGGACTTTGGAGATGGAGGGGCTTCAACTCAAGAAAACCCGAGCCATATTTATTCTACTGACGGTACATATGATGTGCAATTTACTTATTATAATGATTGTGATACGGTTACGGTCATAAAAAGTGTTGTAGTTGCAAACCCACCAACTGCCGGATTTGATTATGATATCGTTTCAGGTTGTGCTCCTTTGACAGTACATTTTACGAATAATTCCTCTTCAAACAGTGAAAATATTAATTGGACATTTGAAGGTGGAACACCGGCTACTTCTAATGAAGAAAATCCGACTGTCGTGTTTATGAATAAGGGAAAATTTGATGTAAGTCTTACCGTTAGTAATAGTGTCGGCAATGATGTAATTCTCAGTTCCGAATTGATTAGTGTGTACGGAGTGCCGGTGCCTGATTTTACAAAAACTTCGGAGGGGTTAGATTATACTTTTACTTACACCGGAGAGCCTGCCGATGTTGTGACATGGTACTTCGGGGATGGAGAGTCCTCTGTTGGTGAGATCGTAGAGCATACTTATGCTACAGAAGAGGCGTTTTTACTATCTGTTGTAGCAGAAAATGAATGTGGAAAAGATTCATTGACTTACAATTTAGATGTTGCTCTTAGTCCTACTGCTGCTTTATCTTCTCAAATAACCAGTGGCTGCGCTCCGTTAGAGGTGCAATTTAACAATTTATCATCTTCCTCATCTTCTTGGGTTTGGTTCTTTGAAGGAGGAATACCGGAGGTATCTGTTGAAGAAAATCCTGTGGTGTCTTATACCGTTGGTGGTCAATACGACGTGAAATTGATTGCGATAAGTAGTAGTGGACGTGATACAGTTATTATTGAAGATTACATTGTGGTAGATGGTGGTCCCGATGTGGATTTCTCTTATGAAAAAGAAGAGGCAACAGTGACATTTACAAACTTGAGTTCTGACGATGCCGATGATTTTTACTGGGATTTTGGCGATGGTAATGTGGTAAATGAAGAAAATCCAACTCATACTTATCAGTACGATGGTAAATTTAATGTGAAGCTTATCGCTTCAAATGATTGTGGTGAAAATAGTGTTGTAAAAGAAATAGAAATCATTATAATAAGTGTTGCAGAGGAAAGTTTTGTGAAGGCAAAGCTCTATCCTAATCCTAATAATGGTAACTTTACTGTTGATTTCAGTTCTAAGTATGGAGGTGAATTTAGATCAAGAATATTCAATACTAATGGTCAATTATTGTACGATAATACAGTTGATGTAAATATTGGCGAAAATAAATTGAATTTTGACGTGCAAACTTTTAACTCGGGAATATATATATTAGAATTATCCGATAGCAAATTTAATTATAAAGTACTATTTAATATTGATTAAATAGGTAGTTTATAAGTCTCTCGGGGGTTAGTAATGCCCGTTTTATTTTGAAGCGTTAGCGTAGAAGTCCATTTTGGGTGGTCTGCTTCAAAGTAAAATAGGTGTTACTAACCTTTTTTTATTTAAATTGGTATAATTTGAGTTCCTTTTTCTTAAAACTTCCTTAAAATGTGTTAATTTTTTATTAACTTTGAAACTTGTAGTGTACCATATACTACTTAGTTGTGACATTGCTTTGATAGATAATTAAAAAATATGAAAAAGTTACTTTTACTCCTGACCTCTTTGATTCTCATTTCCTCTTGTACCTCTGTGCAAAAGCTTGTAGAAAAGGGAAAATACGATAAAGCTATTAACCTTTCTTTGAAAAAGTTGAAGGGTAAGAAAAATAAAAAGACAAAGTATGTCAAAAGCTTGGAAAGGGCTTTCGCTAAGGCTAATGCCGCAGATTTAAAGAGAATTGGCTATTTGAAAAAAGAAAGACAAGGCAACTACTACGCAGAAATATTCGACATCACAAGACGAATAAATTCCAGACAATCAAAAGTAGAACCTCTTTTACCTTTGGTTAGTGAAACAGGATATAAGGCTAGATTCAAATTTGTGAATGTCGATGATCTGATGATAGAATCCAAAAAGGAAGCCGCCGCATATCACTATAAAAAAGCAGTGTCCTATATGAAAAAGGCAAAAAAGGGGTATAAGGGGGCTGCTAAAGATGCTTTTTACGAATTGAAAGAAATAGAAAAATATTTTGCAGATTATAGAGATGTAAACACTTTGAAAATAACCGCTAAAAATTTAGGCACTGAAAGAGTGTTATTGCAGGTGAAAAATAGAACACGAAGCATCTTGCCGAAGGATATAAGTGAAGATTTATTTAAAAATAATATCTCAAAACTCAACGAGGATTGGTTGAAATATTACGATATTAAGGTTAGGGATGTGAATTTTGATTATGCAATAGATTTTGTGATAGAAGATATTGACATGAGTCCCGATAGGGAATTGGTGAAAGAAAGAGAGGAAACTAAGCAAATAGAAGACGGGTTTGAATGGGAATACGATGAAGATGGCAATGTCAAAAAGGATAGCAAAGGCAATAAGATCAAAAAGAAAAAATATAAAACCATAAGAGCTGATGTGGCGGAAATAGTAAGGACAAAATCAATATTTGTCGAGGGTAAAGTAAAAATGAAAGACCTTAGAAGTAATCATAAATTTTATTCTAATTTGGTTAAAGCCGAAGCTGTTTTTGAGTCCTTTGGAATTGATTATAGGGGCAATAAGAAAGCCTTGTCCAAGGAAACCAGAGAAAAAATGAAAAGCCGCTTAGAGCCGTTTCCAACAGATTTTGATATGTTGATAATCGCCTCCAAAGAGATTAAAGAGGTGGTGTATAACGAGATAAGGCGAAATATGTCTAAGAGAGATCTAAGATAAATACTTGCCTACAATCGGCACCCTTCGCCCAACACCAAAAGCTTTTTTACTAACTCTTAAAACCGGAGCAGTCTGGTATCGCTTGAATTCATTGATGTTTACCAGTCTAAGTATTCGCTTTACCAGATCGCTATCATAACCGAGAGCTATTATTTCACGTGGACCTTTTCTGTTTTCGATATATTCATAGAGAATTTTATCCAAAATATCGTACTCCGGCAAGCTGTCGCTATCGTACTGATTGGGGCGCAACTCTGCAGAAGGCGGCTTGGTTAGAATATGATTTGGAATTACTTCTTTATTTTTGTTGATGTACCTCGCTAAATCGTAGGCTTCGGTCTTGTAAATATCGGCAATAACCGATAATCCTCCGGCTAAATCACCGTACAATGTGCCATATCCTACCGCCATTTCGCTTTTGTTTGTGGTATTTAGCAGAATGTTTCCTAATTTGTTGGAAACTCCCATGAGCAGTGTGCCTCTCGTTCTCGCCTGTATGTTTTCTTCAGCTACATTGAATGGCATATCTTTAAAGATAGGACTTAAATTACTCAAAAACTCATTGTAAATGTTCTCAATTTTGATAATTTGATAATTTATCCCCAAATTCTCACACAATTGCACAGAATCATCCACCGAATGTTTTGATGAAAATTGGGAAGGCATCATCAATACAAATACATTGTCTTTGCCCAAGGCTTCAACGGCTAGAGCGGTCGTAAGCGCAGAATCTAAGCCACCGGATAGTCCTATTACTGCCTTTTTTAGTCCCAATTTTTGGAAATAGTCCTTCACGCCTAGTACAAGTGCCCCGTGAATTAGGCTGTATTTTTCCTTTGGTTGTTCTATGTTTTTTTTACAGTTTACGACATCTTTAAGCTCAAAACATTTTATCTCTTCCTCGAAGTAGCTCATTTCCTCATAAACACCGGAATCCGGAGAAATAACAACAGAGCCTCCATCAAAAATCAATTCTGTTTGTGCGCCGACATGATTTACATAAAATATCGGAATGCCATATCTATCCACATTTGCTTTTAGCACCTTCAGACGGTCTTTTGACTGATTATAATCAAAAGGCGAAGCCGATACATTTATCACGAAATCCGGTTTTTGATTGATTACCTCATCCATCGGATTGATCGTATACAAAGGATTTTCGTTGCCGATATTCCAAAGGTCTTCACAAACATTGATGGCTATTTTTTTTTCTTTAAATTCTACTACGTCAAATTCCGACGCAGGCTCGAAATATCGGTACTCATCGAAAATGTCATAAGTGGGAAGCAATCCCTTGTGTTGTCGCAATTTTTCTTCACCCTCGTACAGAAAATAAACCGAATTGTAAAGGTCTTTGCCCTCTTTTACAGGATTTACAGACGGAGAACCGACTACGATGGCTATGTCTTTAGAGGCTTTTTTCAGTTTTTCGATGCTGTCTTCCGCCCTGCGTATAAAATCATTGAATTCCAAAAAGTCGCGAGGAGGATAACCACAGGTTGCCAGCTCTGCAAAAGCGATTATTTCAGCGTTTTGCCTCTTAGCCTCTTCTACAGCTTCCAACATTTTATTTGTGTTTCCTTCAAAATCTCCTATTATATAATTTAACTGAGCTATTGCTATCTTCATATCCAAATTTTATACGTTACATATTGTGCTATTCGTACTATAACATCAAATATCTTTTCATTATTTCAAAAACAGACATTATTTGAGAAATATCTTATAGAAACTTTCAGATGCTCCAAAATATGAGGCGAGTTAAAATGGTATTATTTTTCAGGCTATATCAAACAAAAGGCTAAGGGCTTCTTTACAGCCGATAGCCTTTTATTATACTTACTCCTGAAAATTCATGGTTTTTCGAGTCTCTGATAAGAAAGTTTCAAAGACAAGGCTTGCGAAATTTTAAAAATCATGTAGAGGCTCTATACAGAGAGCCTGTAGTTTTTAAAACGGGCATAACGAAGTATTTGAAATTTTCTTGCAGAGACTACATGCAATGCAAATACTTATTAACCAATTCAGCTATTGCCTCTTTATAGCCATATAAGTCTTCACTCAACGTTTTATCGTTATAAGATTTCAAACTTTTTATAACGTGGTCTATCTTATTTTTAGGGAAAATTCCATTGGCTTCAAAATATTTTCTTTGCTTTTCCAGGCACTCTGCACTATCCCAACAAGAAGCAGGAAGAGAATCCAATTGTTTCAATTTTTCAGCTTGACTTTCGTGGAAAATATTGGTGTCAACATATAATTTTTCTGCAAGAGCCAAACTATCATCCGACAAAAGACCTTTTTGAGCTGCTACTACCAATGCCGCTAAGAAGCTGTATATATCCGCAGAACCATCACTTGCTCTGTATTCAACAGTTTGTTTGCTAACCTTTCTATTTGACAAAGTTTTGTCGTTAGGATTAGCGTTTTTAATCATATCATTGGCACCTAACCATCCCAATGGCACTCTAACCAAAACAGAGCGATTTCTATCGCCCCAACAGATATTGGTAGGAGCTTCTTGATGTGGCACCAACCTCAAATAAGAAGTAGGAATGGTATTTCCAAAGGCAGTCAATGAGGGTGACAGCTCCAATATTCCGGCTATCATTTTCTTTGCTTCATTACTGAGTTTATCATTTTCTACCATTATATTTTCGCCGTCTTTTTCCAGTAGCATGTGTATGTGCAAACCACTACCGGCTTTACCTACTGAAATTTTAGGAGCAAAGCTAATGCCGACGCCGTTTATATCTCCCAACATTCTCAATATCCATTTAGCAACGATTAATTGGTCTGCGGCATCTTCTATATTTACAGGCAAAAATTCTATCTCGTGTTGTTCGTACAGGTCATCTCCTTCCGTGAAATTACCAACTTCTGAGTGCCCGTATTTTACCGCACCACCACACTCCGCTATCAGTCTTATCGCATCTTTACGAATGTGTTCCCAATTGGTGAAAGGCGTAGAAGCATGGTATCCTTTTTGGTCAACTGCCGGATAAAGGTCATCTCTTTTTGCCAAAACATAGTACTCAAGTTCGCCCAACCCTTTGAAAATATAACCTGTTTTTTCTTGAAAATCGCGATGTGCTTTCTTCAACATATATTCAGGGGAACCGTCAAAAGGTTGTCCTTGGTTATCGTAGAAAGAACACAATATCTCAAGGCTTGGAGTTTCCTCAAAAGGATTGACAAAGGCTGTTTTAAACCTCGGGATGACGTATAAATCCGAAGCTCCGGCATCCATAAAAGAGAACAAACTGGAACCGTCAACTCTCTCTCCTTCTGTTAAGATTTGTTCCAAATGCTCCTCATTAGTGATGATGAAGTTTAAGGTCTTTAGCTTACCGTCTTCCGCCAGATATCTGAAATTTAACATCTCTATTTCATGGTCAGCTATAAACTTTATAATATCATCTTTAGTGAACTCTTCGGCAGGCTTTCCTAAGTACTGCACGAGCTTGTTTTTGTTTTTTATTTTCATATGTTTACTTTTTTAGCTATTAGCTATTAGCCGTTGGCTTTTAGCTTATTTTAAATTATTTATTTTCAATTTTCAATTAATATCAGCTGTTGGTCATTTGCCTTTAGCCATTAGCTCGTTTTATGGTTTTAGCTATTAGGTGTTAGCTTGCCTTCTAACGTGTTTCCCACTTCCAACTCCCTGCTTATCACATTTTCAACTTTCAATTTTCAATTTTCAATTATTTCACGTCCGTTAGAGCGCAACTAAAAACTAAAAACTAATGACTAATGACTAATGACTACTTCCCACTTCCAGCTCCCCACTTATTAACCATTAATTCGTGTCGATTTTATATCAAAAAACATACCTCAAATCAATTGCAAAACTATACCAACGACAAAAGTAAAACCTACTGCATTTAAATTTATCCGATTTTGATGTTATTAGTATAGTTTTAAATCAGTCCAAAAAACGCACTTCAAATGACAGGGCATTTTCGGAGGGTAAAGAAAAGAAATTTCTATTATTTGAAAAAAGTTTTTCTTTGAAATTTTACATGAAAGCAAATCATTAATACATTTATTTTATCACTTCGGTAAAAAATATGTAGCTTTGCTCTTTCGTTTGATTGGTCATCATGTCGGTTTAACGGTATGTGATTGTAAAAAATGGAAATATGTCAAAAGAAATAAAGATAGGTATTTTATCATTTGTGACTATTGTCGTGTTCATTTGGGGGTATCAGTTCCTAAAGGGGAATAATCTTTTCTCCGATGTGAAAGAATACCATATAGTTTTTAACAATGTCGAACAATTGGAAGTCGCTTCGCCTGTATTGGTAAATGGCTACAAGGTGGGGGCGGTCACTAAAATAAAAATATCGCCCAGTCACTTTTCGGAGGTTTTGGTGAATATCAATGTTAAAGGAGATTTGAAAGTGCCTAAAGAAACACGGGCGGTTATTATCAATCTCGGATTGGTAGGAGGTAAAGCTATTCAATTAGAAATTGATAGGGATTGTGATGGTAATGATTGTGCCCAATCCGGAAGCTACCTTAAGGGAGAATCCAAGAGTATGCTTAGTAGTATGGTGCCAAAGTCAGAATTGGATATTTATCTCAATAAAATTAAGACAACCTTTCTTGGAGATTCCATTGAGGGAAAGACAAAGACGGGAGACTTTGTCACCGATATGGCTGAAATTGTTAAAAATCTGTCAAGCGCAACAGCCAAATTGAATTCTATATTGTCGAAAACCGATAAAAACATAGAAATGTCGGTAGCCAATATAAAATATGTCAGCAAAAACCTTAGGGATAAATCAGCAAAAATCAATAAGATCATAGATAATCTATCCGAAATATCGGAAGAGATAAAGAAGGTTGATATCAATTCAATATCTAAAAGAACAGATAAATCTCTTGACGATTTGTCGAAATCTATAAAAAATATAAACGAAGTTTTGAAAAAAACAGATGGGTCAATAGAAGATATTAGTAAAATAGTCAAAAATGTGGAAAAAGGTAATGGCTCTCTAGGGAAATTGATTAAGGATGAAGAGTTGTACGATAAATTGGATTTAACGGTAAAGCATACTAATTTACTTCTTCAAGACCTAAGATTGCATCCCGAACGATATTTTAATATATCTTTGTTTAAGGGGAAATCTAAAAAATACAAGACAGAGGAAAAAGACCCCGGTCTTGAGGATTGATGAAGATGGTAAAAACATTAGAAATTACTAAACAATTAAATAAATAAACTTATGAAAAATCTACTGAAGTTACTGATTATAGTGTTGGTTGTGGCGTCGTGTGAGAGTAAAAAATCTGACCCGATAGCATCTCTCAAAGAGCAAATAGCAAGCAAACCTTCTGATTCTTTGTTTGTGAAATTGAATGAGGAGTATGTAAAGTCATTAAATAACAAAAGGCTTACAGCTCAAGAAAAGGAAAATTTGATGGAGAGTGCTTATGGATACTTTATGGAAAAAGGAAAGTACGCTTATGGCGCAAATTATCTTTCAAAGTTGATAAAAGATTTTCCGGGAGATAAAACTCAGCCAAGAATAAAAGAATTGGTAAACGTCTTCGATAAAAAAGGCTCTAAATCTATTGGTGATTTATTAAAAATGCTGTACGTCGGCAAATATCCTGATGATGAAAAATTTAAAAATAAATATATTGCTAGTTTGTCAGGGGTAGAAACAAATTTTGATACGATATTGAAGCAGAATGGTGAGATTATTTTTGGTGATTTGGAAAAAACAGGAAGACTTAACATAGCAGCAGCCAAAGATTATGTAAATAAGTGTGAAGCCTTTGTTTTGGTAAATCCGGAAAATCCCAATAGTCCCGAATACCTGTTCAAAGCGGCAGAAGTAGCTCATACTATTAAGTCATTGAATAAAACTTTTGATATTTACGATTGGATACTTGAAAAATATCCCAATGCGGAGAAGGCTCCTACTACTTTGTTTTTAAAGGCTTATATCGTAGATAATGAAATAAAAGATTATAAAAAGGCAGAGAAGTTGTATGATGAGTTTCTTGAAAAATATCCTAAGTCCGACTTGGTAGATGATGTGAAAACTATGAAGAAATACATCGGAAAGAGCGATGAGGAAATTTTGAAAATGATAGAGGAAAATCAGAAGAAAAACCAAAAGAAAAACAAATAGTCCTTGACGTTTTCTTATCAAAGACTTGCGAGTAGAGACTTTTTTACAGGTACCAAATAAGGGTTTTAGAACTCATTTGTGATTTGAAAATATATTGATTAAACTTTCAATTGATGACCAATGGCTAAACCTAAAAAATACGGCACTTTCGCCGGTGTGTTTACTCCCTCTGTTCTGACTATTCTGGGCGTTATCATGTATATGAGGCTCAGTTGGGTCGTGGGTAATGCCGGACTTTGGGGTACTTTGCTGATAATATTTTTCGCACACATCATCTCATTCACTACGGGATTGAGTATTTCATCGATTTCAACCGACAAAAAGGTCGGTGCCGGCGGTGTTTACTATGTGCTGTCGAGGAGTTTAGGGCTTCCGATTGGTGGTGCGATTGGTGTTACGTTGTTCGTAGGTACTGCCTTTGGTATTGCCTTATATTTGATAGGTTTTGCCGAGAGTTTCAATGCCTATATCGGTATGGACACTTCTCTCAACGGTTATCGTCTTACTGCCGGATTGGCGTTGCTGTCGCTTACCATTTTAGCGTTTATAAGTACTTCGATAGCTCTAAAAACACAGTTTTTTATACTGTTGGCGATTATATTTTCACTGTTTAGTATATTTTTTGGTACATCTGATAACGTGCCTGAGGTTGTGCATTCTTTCGGAGGAGAGGGAGCGGCACCAATGGAGACGGTATTTGCCATATTTTTCCCCGCAGTTACGGGGTTTACCGCCGGAGTGGCGATGTCCGGAGACCTGAAAGATTCCAAAAAGGCAATTCCGCGAGGTACTATGCTTGCGATTTTTACCGGACTTATCGTTTACGTAAGCCTTACCTTATTTATAGCCTACAATATAGACACAGAGACCTTGACTTCCGACTTCAATATATTGGTGAAAATAGCGTATTTCTCACCTTTGGTAGTCGCC
>PDWI01005076.1_pt1 | contig 18803 bp, 11 predicted proteins | sample 1430891 | NCBI WGS metagenome assembly PDWI01 (sample SAMN01162508, study PRJNA174530) | Oral metagenome, whole genome shotgun sequencing project. | biome: Marine environment; feature: Marine mammal; material: Swab sample of the gingival sulcus; isolation source: swab sample of gingival sulcus...
TGAGCATTCCGGAATTGATGCCAGAGGTTTAATGCGGGTGCTTTTCAAAACTGTAATTTTGCGCCGAAATACAGGTGGCGGAAGTACAATTTCGCAACAGTTGGCTAAAAACCTATTCCCTCGCGATACCAAAAAGCGTTCAAAATTAGAAAGAATGGCAGTTTTAATTTTCACAAAACTAAAAGAATGGGTGATTGCAGTAAAATTGGAACGCAACTATACAAAGGAGGAAATTCTTGCAATGTATTTCAACACTGTTCCGTTCGGAAGCATGACTTATGGTATAAAGTCGGCATCGAAAACTTTTTTCAACTGCTCGCCTGCCGAATTAAAGCAAGAAGAAGCAGCAGTTTTGGTGGGTTTAGTGCAAGCACCATCACGTTTGCACCCCGTTCGAAATAAGGAACGCTCGAAACAAAGGCGCAACGTAGTGTTAGAGCAAATGTGTAAATATGGATATTTGAAACGCAAAGAATGCGACTCGTTGAAAAGTTTGCCGCTCGTAACAAAATATAGCGTACAGTCTCATTCTCATGGACTTGCAACCTATTTTAGAGAATATTTAAAGCGTTTTTTGACAGCCAAAAAACCGAACCGAAAACGTTATCCGAGCTATGCAATGCAAGATTACAGGGAAGACTCAATAAGATGGGAGCAAAATCCATTGTATGGTTGGTGCCGGAAAAATACCAAGCCAAATGGCGATACTTACAACTTATACAATGATGGTTTGAAAATTTACACCACCATAAATTCAAAAATGCAACAATATGCCGAAGATGCTATGAAAGAGCACATGGGAGGATATTTACAACCTTTATTTTATAAAACAAAAAAAGGCAAACGCAAAGCTCCATTTCATTGGAAACTAACACAAAAGCAAATTGAGAGGAGCTACTATTTGGCAATGAAACGCAGCGAACGCTATCGTGTTTTGAAGCGTGTGATGAAATTAGATTCGGCGGCGATTGTTAAAAATTTCAACACGCCTACAAATATGACGGTGTTTGCTTGGGGCGGCGACCGCGATACGGTGATGACACCGATGGACTCAATAAAATATTACAAATACTTTTTGCATTCGGGTTTAATGTCGATGGAGCCGCAAACGGGATATGTGCGAGCCTACGTGGGCGATATAAATTACGACCATTTTAAATTCGACAATGTTATGCAAACGCGCCGACAGGTTGGTTCTACCTTTAAACCAATTATTTACAGTTTGGCAATGATGCCCGGAGGCTATTCGCCTTGTCATAAAATTCCGAATGTTCCCGTAACTTTTACTATTCCTAATCAGCCGGATTACACGCCTCGTTTTTCGAAAAACAAGCGTCTTGATGGTAAAATGATTAGCTTGAAACAAGGTCTTGCGGCTTCACTTAATCAGGTATCTGCTTGGATATTAAAGCGATACAGCCCGACTATGGCAATCAACCTTGCGCAACAAATGGGCATTCAAAGTCAAATTCCGGCTGTTCCGTCTATTTGCGTGGGTGCTGCCGAAATTAAACTTTCTGAAATGGTTGGAGCTTATGGAACGTTTGCCAATCTTGGAATTTGGGTTGAACCAATAATTGTTACCCGAATTGAGGACAAAAATGGTAATGTTTTGGCTAAATTTAAGGCTAAAAAACACGAGGTAATGAGTCAAGGAACGGCTTACCGAATGCTCGACATGATGAAAGCTGTGGTGCAAGCCGGAACAAGTACCAAAATCTGGCGAGTTTATAAAATTACCAACCCTGTGGCGGGAAAAACAGGCACAACCAATGACAATTCCGATGGTTGGTTTATCGGCATGGTGCCCAATTTAGTAACCGGCGTGTGGGTTGGCGGCGACGAGCGTGGCGTTCGTTTCAACTATGGCGGCTACGGACAAGGTTCATCGATGGCTCTTCCAATTTGGGGTTTATACATGAGGCACATATATGACAATAAGTCGCTTGATGTTAGCAAATCGCCATTTCCAACTCCCGATTCAATGGACGGAATTGAGTCAAATTGCAGTAAATATAAAGATAACAACGAAACTGTTGATAGCGAATTTCTTGAAAATGAAGAGGATATTTATTAGAAATTAAATAATGTTAAGTGGATTTCAGACCTCACAGATATTTAAAACTGTGAGGTTTGTGTTATTTAACAACACTTTGTTTAAATTACGAATTACGAATTACAAATTACGAAGGGTTCAGCAAAATTCTCAATTCTCCATTTTCAATTCTCAATTATACATTATAAATCATAAAAATATGAAAAACAGATTATTTTTAACCACCGCAATTGTACTGTTGTCAAATTTTTTATTTGCGCAGTTGCAAAAGAAGCCATTAGATTTTTCGGTATATGATAGCTGGAAAGTCATTAGACATCAACAAATTAGCAATGATGGAAATTTCGTTGTTTACGAAGTAAATCCTTATTTAGGAGACGGAAAGCTTGTTGTAAATAATCCAAATAAGGGATTTTCTAAGGAATTTATGAGAGGTAAAAATGCAAAAATATCGCCTAATTCAAATTATGTTGTATTTAAAATTGCACCCGAATATCAAAAAATACGAAAATTAAAATTAGACAAGGTTAAAAAGAATAAATTTCCCAAAGATTCGATGCAAATTTTCATCTTTGACACACAAAAAATAATTTCGTGTGCCAATATTCAGAAATATAAACTGCCAAAAGAAAAATCTGATTGGTTGGCATATAGCTACAAGCATGAGGATAAAAGTAAATCGAAGAAAAAGAAAAAAGCAAAGAAGAAAGACAAGAAAAAAGTTAATAAAAATATTCGATTAGTTATTTTTAATCCTATTAAAAATTTAAAATATACTTATGATAATATTTCCGATTTTAATGTATCTGAAAATGGTAAATTAATAGGTTTTATTCAAACCAAAAAAGGTAAACAAAAAAGCTCAAAGGTTTGTATTTTCGACACAGAAAAACAAAAAATGATAAAAATTTTTGATGCCAAAGGAATTGCAAAAAAGATAGTATTAGATAAAATAGGAAAACAAAGTGCATTTATATTTTCGGGCGACACAAGCAAGGTGAAATCATACAGTTTATATCATTGGCAAGCCTCTATGAAGCGAACTGTGGAAGTAGTGATAGATACAAATTCGCTAAAAATGCCAAAAGATTGGCTGGTAAGCGAGCATGGCAATTTATGGTTTTCTGATGATAATTCAAAACTATATTTTGGAGTAGCTCCGCGCAAAAAAGCAGAGCCTAAGGATACAATTCCAGATGATGAAAAAGTGAAATTAGACTTATGGTCGTGGACAGATAAACTACTGCAACCGGAGCAATTGGTAAATTTGGAGGATGAAAAAAAACGCAATTACTTGTCTGTTTATCATATTGATAATAAGAAGATTATTCGTCTTGCTGATGAGTATATGCCTTATGTGAAAATATTGCAAAAAGGAAATTCTAATGTTGCTTTTGGTGTTTCTGATGTTGATTTTCAGAAAGAACAATCTTGGGATAATCCTATTCGTAGAGATTATTATCTTGTAGATATTAAAAACGGCGACACTAAGCTAATGTTGGAAAAAACAAACGCAGAGGTTTATATTTCGCCCGCCGGAAAATACATTTTTTGGTTTGACAGGAAACTTAAAAATTGGTTTGCGCAAGATACCAAAACTCTTAAATCTGTTAATTTAACATCAGGTATTAAAGCTAACTTTTATGACGAAGACCACGACCGTCCGGAAGATGTTTCATCATATAGATTTGCCGGTTGGACTGAAAATGACAAATATTTTTTGCTGTACGATAGATACGATATTTGGAAAATTGACCCCACAGCCAATGCCAAACCCATAAATATAACAGACGGAAAAGGGCGCAAAAATAAAATACAATTTAGATACCTAAAATTAGATTACGATGCCAAATTTATAGATATTAATAAGGTTCAACTTTTAAATGCTTTTGGTGAAAATAATAAAAAAAGCGGTTATTTTTCAATAAATTTCAACAAAAAGGAAAGTCTTAAAGAATTAATTTACGAATATTTTAGTTTTTATACACCAATTAAGGCACGATATAAAGATTTATATATTTGGCGTAAAAGTTCGGTCGAAGTTTTTCCAAATTTAAGGTATTCTGACACTAATTTTAAGAATGCCAAGCAATTATCTGACGCAAATCCGCAGCAAAAAAACTATAATTGGGCAACCGTTGAGCTTGTAAAATGGCAAACTTTCAACGGAAAACAAGCCGAAGGTCTATTGTATAAGCCCGAAAATTTTGACCCGAAGAAAAAATATCCGATGGTGATATATTTCTACGAACTAAAATCCGATGAATTGAATTATCATTATTATCCGAAGCCAAGCAGGTCGATAATTAACCCGCTTTTTTATGCAAGCAACGATTATATTGTATTTATCCCCAACATTAGATATGAAGTAGGACATCCGGGGAAAAGTGCTTATAATTATGTAGTTAGCGGCACCGAAGCTATGATAAAAAAAGGCTTTATCGACAAGGAAAAAATCGGAATAGAGGGGCAAAGTTGGGGAGGCTATCAGGTGGCATATTTAGTTACTCAAACCGATATGTATAAAGCGGCTATTGCAGGTGCTCCTGTTTCTAATATGACGAGTGCTTATGGTGGAATACGCTGGAAATCAGGTATGAGCAGAATGTTTCAGTATGAAAAAACTCAAAGTAGGATTGGTGCAACTCTTTGGGAGAAGCCCGGACTATATATCGAAAATTCACCTGTCTTTTTTGCCGATAAAATTAAAACTCCACTTCTAATTTTTCATAATGATAATGATGGCGCAGTCCCTTGGTATCAAGGAATTGAGCTATTTGTGGCACTTCGCAGGTTAAACAAGCCATCGTGGATGGTAAATTATAATGGCGAACCTCATAATTTACGAGCTAAAAGCCCTGCATGTAAAGATTGGAGTATCAGAATGATGCAATTTTTTAATCATTATTTAAAAGGAAAGCCTGCGCCGGAATGGTTAATAAAAGGTATTCCCGCAATTAAGAAAGGTAAGGATTTGGGCTACTAATTTTGCCCGGAATTGGCGGCAAAAACTTAACCGCAAAGAACGCAAGGTTCACAAAGTTTTCGCAAAATATCGCTTTGCTAAATTTTTGTGAACTTTGCGTTTTTTGCAAATTAACTTTTGCATTACTTGCGGTTAAAACTCTTATAAAAAGGGAGTTTGTCTGTGTTTTATTTTTATGAAAAAGCCCTGTTTAAGAATGTAACAATCAAAATTTCAAAACAAACAATCTGATATGAATTATTTTTATAAAGACTTGTAGTCTTTGTAAATTAATTTAAAAACATTGAAATTTAAGTGCAAAAAAAGGAGTCTCCTCAATAGTGTAATTAAGGTAAAATTTGTTTATAGACGGAAATTTTTATTTTTTTAGCAAAAAATTTTTTTATTTATAAAAAAAATTGCAAATTTGCGGCTGATAAAAATGGTAAGAATGGGTTGCACACGAAACCTTACTACTTGTAAAAACTGTGTAACTTTCTGTAAATATGGTAATTATAATTCTTAACTTAAAAATTTAAAAGGTAAAAGTTAAAAATTAAAAATGATTTTTACGCTAAAATAATGAAAAGATTTTGACTTTTTACAATAACCAAAGGCAAACAGCGAACAGCCAAAAGCTCAAAATCTTAAAATCAAGATAATGAAAATTTAACTCCTAATCCACATTATAAAAGAACTTTAAATTAATTTAATAACATAACAAATATAAATCGAATGGAAAAAATAAAAAAATTAACAAAAGTAGAAAAAGCATTTTTTGATTTGTCGAATGCGCAAAAAATGAATGCCAAAATGCCATATTTAATGGTAGATAATTTTCCAAAGTTGGGACTTTTAACTGCTTTGCGATTTTTAGAGTGGTCGGCAGAAAATCCTAATGGAGTTATTAGTTTGCCGACGGGCAAAACTCCTGAGCATTTCATAAAATGGACAAGCCACATACTTGCAAATTGGAATGACTCAAAAGTGAAAGACCTCAGAAGCAAATACAATTTAGATGTAAATAAGCCTGATTTATCTAACTTGCATTTTGTGCAAATTGATGAATTTTATCCCATCAGCTCGGCACAAGCCAACAGTTTTAACTATTATGTAAAGAAATTTTATATTGATGGTTTTGGTTTAGATAAAAACAAGGCTCTTTTGATTAATTCAGATGAAATACCACTGTATAATAATGCTCATTTTAGCGAAGTTTTTCCAAATTTAAGCATCGACCTTTCTCTTCGTTTTCGCGAAGCCACAACCTGGGCAGAAGAAGCACAACAAAAGTCGATATTTATGATTGACCAATGGTGTGCCGATTACGAAGCAAAAATTAGAGAAATTGGCGGCATCGGTTTCTTCTTGGGTGGAATTGGACCTGACGGACACATTGCATTTAACACTCGTGGTTCTGACCATTATTCAACCACCAGATTAACTGCAACCAATTTTGAAACGCAAGCAGTAGCTGCCGGCGATTTGGGTGGAATTGAAGTTTCTAAAAACCGATTGGTAATCACAATTGGTTTACAAACAATAACTTACAATCCCAATGCAACAGCGATAATTATTGCAGCAGGCGAGGCAAAAGCCCCAATGGTAAAAGACAGTTTAGAGAGCGAACCCGATAATTTATATCCTGCAACTGTGCTTCATAAATTAGAAAATGCGCGTTTTTACACCACAGAGGGTGCTGCATCTGCATTGGTTGATAGCCAAGACCGATATTACGAAACCGGCGAATGGACACAAGTGAAAACCGAAAAAGCAGTTATAAATTTGTGCCAAAAATTAAAGAAATATGGACATCATTTAACTATTGATGATTTAAAAAATGACCGCTATTGCAAATTAATACCTAATTTAAACGAAGATACAGTTCCATCGGTTATCAATTCCATTTCAAATAAAATACAAAAGGGATTGAAAAACGAAACAAATCAAACATATTATCACACAGGACCGCATCATGATGATATTATGCTTGGAATGTTGCCTCACATCAACCGTCAATTGCGCGAAAAGACAAGCGAATTTCATTTTACGGTTTTAACTTCGGGTTTCACAGCCGTTACAAACCGTTTTGTTATCGACATTTTGAAGAAAACTAAAAAAATGCTTGACGCTGGAAGAATTCAAATGGTAGAATATGCCGATTTCTTCGATGTGGGATATAAATACAAATGGGATAAAGACATTTCGCACTACTTAAATATGGTTGCCGAAATGGACAAAGAGGGTATGGAACGTGGTTTGTGCCACCGAGTTGTTCGTGCTATGGTTCAAATTTTTGAAGTGAAACACAAAGCCGGACTGCGAGATGCTATCAATGATGTGCTTTCGATATTGAAGAAAAGTTACGACGGCGAAAAAAATCCTCGAAAAATTCAGAAGCTGAAAGGTATGATTAGAGAATTTGAGGAGGAGTTGGTTTGGGCACATTCCGGTATTCAGGTTAAAAATGTGCATCATTTGCGCTTAGGTTTCTACACCGGCGATATTTTCACCGAACAACCCGAACGCTCTCGCGATGTGTTGCCAATTTTAGAGCAGCTTAGGGAAATAAAGCCTACGGTAATCAGTTTGGCATTAGACCCCGAAGGCAGCGGACCCGACACTCACTATAAAGTATTGCAAGCAATTGCCGAAGCCGTTCGCATGTGGGAAAAAGAGGAAGATTTATCTAACTTAAAAATTTGGGGTTATCGCAATGTATGGTATCGTTTCCATCCTGCTGATGCCGATGTGGCAGTGCCTGTATCGTTAAATTCTCTTGCAGTTTTAGATAGCTCATTTTCAAGCTGCTACATGACTCAGGTTGATGCTTCATTCCCAAGTTACATGCTTAATGGCAAATTCAACAGATTGGCTCAAAAAATATGGGTTGATCAATTTAAGGAGTTGCAATTATTGCTTGGTAAAGATTATTTCTACTTAAATGAAAGTATGAAAGTGAGAACAAGTCACGGAATTTTACTATTCAAAGAAATGGATGTTGCCACTTTCTTAGAACACGCAAGAGCATTAGAAAAATCTATGGAAGGAATTGCTATTTAAATATCAAACATATTTTTCATGTACAAAGAAACCTCTCCGGAAGAATATATATTCTGAAAGAGAGGCTCTTTTTTTTAGTTAAAAATTAAAAATTAAGAATTAAAAATTGTTTTTACACGTTTTTTTAGCAAAAAAACGATACATTTATTTAAATCATTACTTTATATTTAACGTATTTATAATCAGAATGTTTGTCATGAAAATATTGTGTTTTTTGTTATTGTAATTTTACCAAATTAGTTTGTTTAAATGCGTTTATTTTATAAGCTTTTAACAAATTCCCAAATAGTATTAAAATATTCTAATTTGTTGTTATACTCGATTTCTTTGTGAGTGCCAAATTCAAATATTTGCAAACCTTTTGGCTCATTTGCCCAATTATAATTTACCAATGCTTGTTCGGTTTCAATTATTCTGTCGTCTTGGGCGTGCATTACAAGAGTGCTTCCTCTGTATGCTTTCAGTTTTTTCTCGGTATCAAAATATTTCAAAATTTCTTTTTGCAAAACCTCTTCCGTGCAGTCAAGGTCTTCGGCATTCACTCTTTTTTGTATTCTTTTGTAAAAATCAGCAGGTCCGCTCTCAATAATTAAGCCTTTAATATCAGGGAATTTGTTTACTGTGTCAATTGCATAAGATGCACCAAGCGAACGCCCAAACACAATTAAATCTTTGGTGGCTACTCCACAATTTTTGATAACATCGGGGATAATATCTAAAATATTAACAATATCAGCCACACCCTCAGACATAGCATAACCCGGATATTCAACCAAAAAGAGGTTTAATCCCATCTGTTCAATTTCTCTCGCAAAAACCTCAGTATAATCAACTACCAGCTCGTTGCCGGCATGAAATACCATCAACATTTTAGCATTTTCAAAATTCATCATTTTAATACATGACAATTTCTGTCCGTTTGATGATACAAAAAACGGATTGGCAAAGTCTTTCTTCCTTGGAAAAAGAAATCTTTTGGTTATGGTAGAATCTTTAAGTATTGACATAGTTTATTAAAATTTTAGTTTCTAAAATATTGGTTTGCTTTGCAAAATAATTGCAGGTGTTTGTAATTGTTTGATTTTAAATGCAATAAAATCTTTGTAACAATGTACAACTTCACAAAGATAACATTTTTTATTAGTTTATTGCTAATATTTAAAACATTTTTTATTGTGAGGTTGTTGTGCTATTGGCTGTTAGCCCTTTGCTTTTAGCTTTTTACAATAGTAAAAGGTTAAAGGCTAACAGCCAATAGTCAAAACAAATAAATTATTTCACCAATTTCATTTCTTTTATAAGATGTTTTGCACCGGCAAATTTATCAATTACAAACAAAACATATCGAATATCAACGGTTATATTTCTGCACATATCAGGGTCGTACATAATATCGCTCATTGTTCCTTCCCAATTTCTGTCAAAGTTTATGCCAATTAATTGACCTTCGCCATTTACAACCGGGCTACCCGAATTGCCGCCAGTGGTATGGTTTGATGCCGTAAAACAAACGTGCATTTTGCCATTTTCGCCATATTTGCCGTAATCTTTGTTGGCATATAGTTGCTTTAATTTCTTCGGAACTCTATAATCGTATATATCGGGATTATCCTTGTCAATTATTCCATCTAATGTGGTGTAATACAGATATTTAACACCATCACGAGGATAATAATCATCAACTTTGCCATAAGCAATGCGCAATGTAAAATTAGCATCAGGATATAAAACTTTATCCTTGTTGAAGTCCATTATTGCACGCATCCACAAACGATGCAATTTGGTTAATTTAAGCGATGATTGTTCTAATTCAGGTGCTATTTTGGTCAAATAAACCTGCATAAATTCCTGATAAAGTATAACAAGCGGGTCATTTTTGATTAATTCTTGTGATTTTTCTGTGTAATTATTCAATAAAGAATCAAATTTCGACTTATGTGGCAAGATAGATTTTGCATATAAATCATCGACAAATTTTTCTACATTTCCATTATATTTAGTGGAAATTTGGTTGAAAGCCGACGGATAAAATTCCTTACCGATGTTCTGATAATACAAAGAAATCATGGCTGTAAACACTTCTTCATCTACATTGTAGTGATAATCTTTATAAAATCTCTCCGAATAATTTTTAATATTCTCAATTTCTTTATTTTTATTTGCTTGTTTTTCTAATTCGTTAAACCGTTTTGAACAATTTACAGCAAAACCCATAATATCAGAACGATATATTGCCTCGTAAAAATATTCATAAGCCAATTGAATTTTAGTCAATTTGTTATAAATTTTTTCGTAATCGCCCAAAATATGTCCGTATTTTGCTTTGCGCTCTTTTTGCTTCTTAATCCATTTCGATATTTGTTTCTCTGAATCTTGTTTTTTTGCAACAGCATTCAGCCTTTTCAAACCTCTATTTTCGCCTATCCACTTTTTCCAATAATTGCTAATTCCTGCATATTTGCTGGAATATTTTATGCGAATAGCAGGGTCTTTTTGCATATATTTCGACATAATATCAATTTTATTTTGTCGGATTTTTATGCGATGAGGATTTTGTGTTTCCATCAACATTTTCACTGCAAAAGATGGCAAATACTCTTGGGTAGTTCCCGGATAGCCAAAAACCATTGTGAAATCGCCTTTTTTTACACCTTTCATCGAAATTGGAAAAAATTGCTTGGGTTTATACGGAACATTATCGGGCGAATAATCGGCTGGTTCGTTGTCCTTGTTGGCATAAACTCTAAAAACTGAAAAATCGCCTGTATGGCGGGGCCACATCCAATTGTCGGTATCGCCGCCAAATTTGCCAATGCCTGAGGGTGGAGCTCCTACCAAACGAACATCTCTGTAAACCTTATATACGTATAAAAAATATTGATTACCATTAAACAAAGGCTTTACTATGGTTTGATATTTTTTATTTTCTGATGCTTTTTCTTCAATAATTCTCGCATTATCACTGATTATTTTTTCGCGTTCCGATTCGCTCATTTCATCATTTACATTCTTTAAAACTTGACTGCTAACATCTTCCATGCGCTCTAAAAAACGCACAGTCAGTCCCTCGTTTGGCAACTCTTCCTTTTTATTCATTGCCCAAAATCCATCGGTTAAATAATCGTGCGAAAGCGAACTATGTTTCTGAATTGAACCATATCCGCAATGATGGTTGGTTAGTATCAAACCCTCGTTAGACACTAATTCGCCCGTGCAACCTCTACCGAAAATCACAACTGCATCTTTCATGCTTGCCTTGTTTATGCTGTAAATATCTTCGGCTGTAAGCTTAAAACCTTTGGCTTGCATATCTTTAATGTTGTATTTTTTCAGCAATAAAGGTATCCACATGCCGTCGTCGGCTCTCAAAACAGGGTTAGCAACAAACATTATTGCTAACAACAAAATAATAGTTTTTAATCTCATAATATAATGTATTTTTAAATTTAAAACGATTTTAAAGCTTTGTAAATCAGGTGTATAGGTAATCCCATGACGTTGAAATACGAACCCTCAATTTTGGTAATTCCAATATATCCTATCCACTCTTGAATGCCATAGGCACCGGCTTTGTCGTAGGGTTTGTATGTATTTATGTAGTATTCAATTTCGTCGTTGGTGAGTGTGTCGAAATAAACCACCGATGTTGCACTAAATTGCATTTCTTTTTCTTTCGATTTTATGCACACGCCCGTTATCACTTCGTGTTTTTTACCCGATAATAGCTGTAACATTCTTCGGGCATCGGTTTTATCTGCGGGTTTGTTTAGGATTTCGTTTTCGTAAATCACCACCGTGTCGGCAGTAATAATTACGGTATTTTCATCAATTATGTCTTGATAACTGTCGGCTTTTTTCTTAGCTAAAAATTCAGCAACTTTATCGGTTGGAATGTCGGCAGAAAAAGATTCGTCAATATTATCTCTAACAAAAGTGATAAAATCAATGCCAATGCCTCTCAAAAGTTCTTGACGTCTGGGCGAATTTGAGGCTAAAATAAGTTTTTTTCCTGTACGTAAATTGTCTAAAATCATGCTATTATAGCTTTTAAAAAGAGCCCCAAAGTTAATATTTTCTTTTACAAAATTAAAATATGTTGTAAGCTCTTTTATAAACAAAATTATTACAGCTTAATTATCAAAAACTTAGCTATTTAAGTTTTTTAATTTTGATTATGATATAAAAATAGTTTAACTTTGTCCGATATTATAATGATAAAAACGGTTCAATAAGAATGTAAATACTTGTTTTTTAGCGATTTGTATATTTTTTTCTTATTGATAATGAAGAACAATAATTTGTGTAATTGCTCATTAGGGCTGTTTATAGAAATATTTTTATTGATTTTTTTACCGCAAAGAACGCAAAGTATGTTTCGCAAAGGTCGCAAAAAGATTGAACTCTTGCGGACTTTGCGCTTAACTTTGGGTTAAATTAAGGTGAAATAAAACTCTTAATTGCTCATTGTTCATTACTCATTGCTAATTGTTAATTGCACAAAGTGTTGAAATAAACGAAACAAAAATTTAAACTTAATAATATGTTACATACAGAAAATACGGGAGTTATATTAATAGATGTGCAGGGAAAACTTGCCAAAATAGTTCACGAAAGCGATAAATTAATTGCAAATATTGCAAGATTTATTGAGGGCGCTCAAATTTTAGATTTGCCAATTATTTGGTTGGAGCAATATCCAAAAGGTTTGGGTAAAACGGTGGAGCAAATAAGCAGTTTAATGCCTGATAATAAGCCTATTGAGAAATTTACATTTAATTGCTATGCTGACGAAAAAGTAAAACAAGCAGTGGATAACAGTCAACGAACAAAATGGCTGGTTTGTGGAATTGAGGCTCACATTTGCGTATATCAAACCTCTATGGGATTATTAACAAACAACTTTGAGGTAGAGGTTTTAACTGATTGTATATCATCGCGTTTAGAGGAAAATGTGAAATTTGCAACTGCCAAATTGCAAAGCAAAGGAGTGGGATTAACCAATACAGAAATGTGCTTTTATGAACTTTTGAAAAGCTCGAAACACCCCAAATTTAAGGAAATTCTACCTTTAATAAAGTAATTAAGGATTAATTAGGGCTATTAGTTAGTTGTGTATTCAACTAATTAATAGCCTTTTTTTGGTCTAATCTTGTTCCTCTACAAATTCAAAATCTACACCAACTATTTTAGAAAATAATTGACCATCGTGTAGCGACGAAAAATCTCCCTCATCATAACGCCACACTATTTGCACACGGTCTCGGATTTTGCTGTTGGTGATTATTTGCAGACATTTCACTATTTGTCTTGAAGATGCTGAGTTAAAATAATCCAGTCGGATGTCGAAAATATATGTTTGCTCAGTATCTTGTACTTCTTCGCAAAATTGTTCAAGCCATTTAATAATTGGCGAATAAAAATCAATTGCATTTTCGGGCAACGACTTACCTGACATTAAATATATATTAGTTTCCGGGTTTAAATGGATTTTTGGAGTATCAAGTTCTTCTTCAATTTTTAGAGCTTTCATCTGTTTATTTTTTTGTAATGTTTCCAGACCTCAAAAGTTTTCAAAACATTTGGGGTCTTTTTTCATCTTTTACTTTGTTTAAATAATTACACCATTTCGTGTTAAAAACACTTATTGATTTCAATACTTCGTTGTGTTTTTTATAATTAGTTAATAACCATTGTTTTGTAAAACGGGCTTTTTATTATCAGTGATATAATTGCTAATTGTTCATTACTAATTGCTAATTGAACGAAGTGTTGCTATCTTAAATTTGCCCGTAATACGCAAAATGACAATTCAGAATCAACCTTAAATATGTCTAAATCTAACTGACTTTGGGCTTTTAGTTTTAATTCAATAATTCCTAACCCTGATGCTTCGTTAGTTATTCCATGATTATTCAATAATTGTTTGGTGTATTCTTTTTCTAAATTTTCTTCACTTAAACTATTTACAAAATCAATTCTATTTTTGAATATTTCAACATCTTCATTCTTAATATAGTTTCCTGAATGAAGTGTGTAAACGCCATCTTTTTCGCTTATGTAAAATAAACCAACTTTGCCGTCTTCCGTACTTTCATAATCGTCGGCATGTTTAATAATATTTTGCATCATTTCAACAATAACCGAATACATTCGTTTTTTTAGCAGTATTTTGCCAGACATCTGACTTTCAATCATTGTAAGCAAGCTAATCATGCTCTCTTGGCTAAAATGATTATTAAAGATAAACAAAATATTGTTAGCTATTAATTTTTTGTGCAATTGCTTTTCTTCATCCCATTTTGCAGGATTGGCTAAATGCTGACTTTGAGTTTTTTTCGTAGATGCCACTTCTGAATGGAAATAAAACAATGAACGTGTATCATCATATTTTTCAAATGAATACGCTAATTTATTGCCCGATTTCAAGCACATATCTATCAAGCCCAATCCGGCACCACCCTTAGCAGAAAGCGTACCATCTACTAAAACTTTTTTGTAATAATCTTTTAATTCATCTCGCTCTAAACCATTGACATGTTCTATTTGATTTGAAATTTTTTTTGAATCTTCACTCTCTATTATGTTGCAAGTGGTAAATAAATATTTATCACTTTCTCTTTTTAATATAAAAATTCCCTGCACATTACAACCCAAATCATCAGGATCAGCTTGATGTTTTACAATATTCTGTAAACCTTCAACCATTATGTGGTAGATTTTACGTTTTACAGCTTTTAAATCGGAACTTTTTATAAAACCAAGCTCGACTAAATTTAGTATAGTTTCGGTAATTTCCGGCGTGAATTCTCCTCGGTATATATAACTCATGTTATTTTTACGCAACGCTTCAAAGAGTTCGTATTCTATTCCTTTATTAAAGACCTTGCCATTATAATCTGTCATAATTTTTGCAAATAAAAGCGTAAAGATATAAATAATATTTTATTCATACAAAAATAATTTTATTTTTTTTCAAAATCATGTAAATTTATTACTAAATCGGCATTTTTTTTAGTGATTTAAGTAACCAACTTTGAATAATAACTTGTTTATTCTTTACAGCTTGATTAAAGTATTGTATTCTTTTTAAAAAAGAATATTTACATTTTTTTAATATGTATATAAGGATTATTGAAACGCTGATAATGAGTATTTTATTGTATATGAAAAAATCATGTTACGCAAGAGCAATAAGGTATCTATTCTTTTACATATTTATTTTAATATGGTGATAGAAAATTTACATAAACTATGTTTACTTTTGTTATATGTTGATTATCAGAGTAATAATTTTATATACAAGGTATAAAATATTAATATACCAATTTATTTACTCCATTTTACTCCTACTTTTTCGTTATTTGCGGGTTAAAATATTAGAAAAGCTAAATTCCTAAGAGTTTTATTTCTTTATAAAAAAGCTCTTTTTCAGCTTTACTCTTTTTTACGCTCAATTAACTGGTTTAGAATGCCTTTTTAGTAGAACTAATTTAAACTTTTTGTTTTTAGCTGAAAATATCGCCTGTAAACTTGCATTTAAGCCACAAAAAAAGTATGTTTGCAAAATATATTACAATGTGTAATGTTATTACCGTTTCCCTACTGTAATGTTTTGATTATGAGGTTTTTATAGTAGTGTTGTCAGCTTTTGTAAAGTTGTGATTATCAATCTCATAATTGCTCATTATGTGAATTAAGAGTTAAAAAAGAGCAGGTACTCTCTTTCCTTAGATACTTATTTTATGAAAAAAAGAACGTGTAAAATCATTCTTAATTCTTAATTTTTCATTTTTAATTCGCATTCATTGCTCATTGTTAATTGCTAATTGCTAATTGAAATACGTATTTAATAATTACACCAAAATATTTTTTTTATGGATAACTTAATAGATAAAATCTTTAATCAAAAGAAAGCTACTCTTGATGAGGCTTTACAATTATTTGACAGTCTGTCGCCTTCTTCATTAGAGTTTATGATAGGAAGATGGAAAGGTTTCGAGGTTGATACCGGACACCCAATGAATGGCATATTAAGCTATTCGGGCTGGTACGGAAAGCTATTTTTAAACAACGAAGCAGTTCACCCACTTTTGTTTTATGCAAAAGAGCAGACAGAGCTTTATTCGGTGAACCCAAAACGGGTGCCAATGAGTTCTAAGGTGCCAAAAAGTGAGCTATTAAACGGTTCGATTGAATTATTGAGACCCATTTTACAAACAAAAAAGGCAAAAGCTCGACTAAGGAAAATTGAATATCGCAACAAGCTGTGTGCAGCTATGATTTACGACAATATTCCGGTGATAGACGTGTTTGCAAAAATAGATGATAATCGTGTTTTGGGAATAATGGATTTCAAAAAAGAGCCTGAACCATTTATATTTGCATTAGAGCGAGATGATGATTCCGAGTTTGAAATGGATTTATAGAACAAGCAACTAAGCCCCAAGAACGTATATGTTTTTGGGGTTTTATATTTGTATGTCTGACGTGGTAATATTTTTATAACCAGATAAATATGCCGAAATTTATAGTCGGTAATAATACTTTCAAAGCACACTTTCTGGCTGCAATTTCAATTACAGTAATTTTTGATGAGTATAAAACATAAATAGAATAATTGCTCAATTTTGCAAAATATATAAAAAAATATACCTTTGGTCTTGAATAATTTAGCGTTTTTATTTGACAAAACCTATAAACATTCTGATTTTAAGACGTTTATATTTTACATTCAATATTTATTATCAATACTTCGTTACATTTTTGTAATTGGCTGATAATTAGTATTTTGTAAAACAGATTTTTTGTTGTGCAATACCTTGATTATCAGCAATATAATTGTTAATTGAACAAGTGTAGAAAGTTGAAATAGAACAAACAAATTTAATTATAAAACTGATTATATTTGGAGCCAAACAATACCAAAAAATAATCATAATTTTTTTAAATATGGATAGATTCAAAATAATAGTATTGGCAAAACAAGTGCCCGACACAAGAAACGTGGGCAAAGATGCCATGAAAGCCGATGGAACGATAAACAGAGGCGTTTTACCGGCAATTTTCAATCCCGAAGATTTAAACGCGCTGGAAATGGCTTTATGTATAGAGGCGCAAACGGCGGAGTATTAATAACCGACAAACGATTTGCCGGCTCCGACACATTGGCAACTTCCTACGCAATTTCGCAAGCCGTGAAAACTATGGGCGATTTCGATTTAGTGTTTGCCGGACGACAAGCAATAGACGGCGACACAGCACAAGTGGGACCTCAAACCGCCGAAAAACTAAACATTCCACAAATAACTTATGCAGAAGAACTTGTTTCGATAAGCAAGAAAAAAGTGCTGATTAAAAGACGTTTAGAGAACGGTGTGGAAACTGTTGCATCAACACTTCCGGTATTGGTAACGGTTCACAGCTCGGCTGACGATTGCCGACCAAGAAACGCAAAGCATCTAATGAAATACAAATATGCTAAAACCAATTTGGAACTTGAAAAGGCTCAAGATTTTGAAAAAAACATTGTAGAAAATAAAGATTATTTAAAAATTGAAATTCTAAATGTTGAAAATATTGACGCAAGTGTAGAATATTTAGGTTTATCGGGTTCGCCCACAAAAGTGAAAACCGTAGAAAATGTTGTATTGCAAGCTAAGGAAACTAAAATATTAAGCGATTCTGATGCCGATATTGAAAATTTTACAAAAGAATTAATTGCAAACCACACAATTGGATAGGTGATGAGTGATGATTTTGTAAACTCAAAGTAAATTAAAAGTTAAAAAGTAAAAAGTAAAAAATAAAAGGTGAAAAAAGTGTGCTAATCCTAACCGCAGGTGAATTATTTTACTAAAAAAAATCATTTTTAACTTTTAACTTTTAACTTTTACCTTTTAACTTGAAATTAATTCTTTTATCAATAAAAAATAAAATTTTGAAGCTAAAAGCCATAGGCAAAAGCTAATAAACTAAAACAGAAAACATAATGAGAAACGTATTTGTATATTGCGAATTAGCAGACGATAATATAGTTGCTGATGTAAGCAAAGAGCTTCTTACCAAAGGTAAAGCACTTGCCGAAAGACAAAATGTGCAGCTTGATGCCATACTAATTGGTTCAAACTTGGAGGGAGTAGAGCAACAAATTTATAAATATGGTGTTGATACAATTCACAGGGCTGACGACAAGCGATTAGCTCCCTACACAACACTACCACATGCGGCAATTGTGTCGAATTTATTAAAAGAGCAAAATCCTCAAATAGTATTGTTTGGGGCAAGTTCGGTGGGCAGAGATTTAGCTCCTCGTGTGGCATCTGCCGTAAGGTGCGGATTAACAGCCGATTGCACCAGCTTAGAAATTGGCGACTATAAAGACCGAAAGGCAAAAAAAGAATACAAAGACCTTTTATATCAAATCAGACCCGCTTTTGGCGGAAATATTATTGCCACAATAATTAACCCCGATATGCACCCGCAAATGGCAACCGTGCGCGAGGGCGTTATGAAAATGGAAGTTTTTGATGAAAACTATAAAGGCAAAATCAATGATTTAGATGTATCGAAATACACGAAAGACGAAGATTTTGTGGTGGAAATAATTGAGCGACACATCGAAAAAAGCAAGGTAAATATAAAAGGAGCGTCTATAATTATTTGCGGAGGTTATGGAGTAGGCTCGAAAGAAAATTTCGACCAGCTATATAAACTTGCCGA
>PDWI01004444.1_pt1 | contig 18797 bp, 19 predicted proteins | sample 1430891 | NCBI WGS metagenome assembly PDWI01 (sample SAMN01162508, study PRJNA174530) | Oral metagenome, whole genome shotgun sequencing project. | biome: Marine environment; feature: Marine mammal; material: Swab sample of the gingival sulcus; isolation source: swab sample of gingival sulcus...
GCATAAAACATAAATGATATCTGTTTTGTTCTTCAAAGAGCTTGAAATCAAGAATATTAATACAGATTACAGGATATAGATTGTGGTATTTCCTTCCCTGTTCCAGCTGGGATGAATAGAGTCTTGACCAGTAATAAAGGGAACGGTTCTTGAAAATTTCATTGCCTGATGTCTGTACCTCAATATTAAATATTTCTCCTGTTTCTGAAACAGCTTTTATATCCAGTACAGATTCTTTGTCAAAATGAATGGTCTTGAGATTAAAAGGATTTTTAACCTCAACACTTTTAATAAGGGGCAGATCGCAATTTTTCTGGGTGGCATTGATAAAATCCTTGAGCAGTGAGCTGTCTTCTTCCATGCCAAAAAGATATTTTATGAAAATATCAGAGGTAGGGTGAATGTATTTCATTTTGATTTTCTCCCCTTTGAAATAGAAAATTGGAACTATTTAAAGTTTATGATTTTTTTGGGGGTTGAGTCAAGTCCTGTTATTACCTGGAGTTGTGTTTACTTGAAATTGACATTATTATATAGTGGTGATATGTATTATTATAAAAATACTTTATATGGAGTAAAAAATGTCCGATGATGTATGTGATACAGTCTGTGAGCACGAAAATCTTATTGACAATGTAAAAAAGAATATGGATTCCTCCAGTTGTCTTTTTGAACTTGCTGATTTATTCAAGGTTCTTGGAGATTTTACAAGAATAAGAATATTAAATGCCCTTGTTCATAGTGAACTTTGTGTTTGTGATCTTGCTGCTATAATGGAAATGGGATCTTCTGCAATTTCTCATCAATTGAGGGTTTTGAGGGCTGCAAAAATTGTAAAATTCAGAAGAGAAGGGAAGAATGTTTTTTATTCATTAGATGATGACCATGTATATTCTCTTATGAATGAAGGCCTTGAGCATGTAAAAGAGTAAAAATATAAAAATTTTGTAATCAGGTAAAAAAAGTTTGACCTGATTATTTTTTGTGGTATATATGAACAAGTATTCAAATGATAATATAAATATATAAGGAGGACTATGGAAATAATTATAAAAATAATGACATCGTTTGGTTTTTTTCTTATGGAGGCTTCTCCTTTCATGTTGCTGGGGCTTTTTTTTGCAGGTCTGCTCAAAGCCTTTCTACCCGATGATTTTGTTAAAAAGCATATAGGAGCACATAAAAAATGGGGGATTTTAAAGGCTTCTGCATTTGGAATACCGCTTCCTCTGTGCAGCTGCGGAGTTGTTCCTGCTGCTGCGGGCATAAGAAAGCAGGGAGCCGGTAAGGGTTCTGTTGTTTCTTTTCTTGTTTCAACTCCCGAAACAGGGGTTGATTCAATGGCAATCACCTATGCTTTGCTGGGGCCTGTAATGGCTGTAATAAGACCCCTTGCGTCTTTTGCAACAGCTCTTTTTTCAGGGCTGGTTGTTGATTTTTTTGATAAGCCAGAAGAAGAAAGGGATACGGATTCAGATGATTGTTTTTTAGATAAATGCACTGATTCATGTTGTTCTTCGAATACAGAAAATGAAAAATTTTTTCGAATGGCAGAAAGTTGTGATTGTGAAATAAATAAAGAATCAAAGGCTTTAAAGTTTAAAAAAGGTATGAACTTTGCTTTTATAGAGCTTGTGGGTGATATTGCAGGGTGGTTTCTTGCCGGTATTTTGCTTGCAGCAATAATTGCTGTTTTTGTAACTCCTGAAGCTGTTAATGCCATTTCATCTGAAAACCCTCTTTTAATTATGCTTCTTATGCTTCTTGTATCCGTACCTTTATATGTCTGTGCCACATCTTCAACACCTGTTGCAGCAGCTTTTCTGATGACAGGTATTTCTCCTGGAGCAGCTCTTGTTTTCCTTCTTGCAGGACCTGCAACAAATGCAGCATCATTAAGTGTAATAAACAGTATAATAGGAAAAAGAGCCACTATTATTTACCTTGCAGGCATAATAATTTTTTCAATGGCAGCAGGGCTTGCAACTGACTATCTTTTTTCTTTAACAGGCTATAAACTTCATGTTTCCGCAGGAGATTTTGAAGATGGAATAAGTTTTGTTGTCCAGGTAATATCTGCTTTAATTTTAGGACTTGTTTTTATTTATCCTTTTTATAAAAAAGCAGAAGATTTCTTTTCAGGAAAAAAAGAGGCTCATGATCATTAATTCCGCTAAAAATTTTGAAAAATAAATTGTTAATTATGGTTTATGAAGAAGGATAATTAAATGAAAAAATACCCACATATTTTAGCTGTCTTTTTCAGTGTTTTTTTTGTAATTTTAAGTATTAATCCTGTGGACAGAACTGTATGGGCAGCTGAAGTAATACCAGTAATTGGGGTTTTTGTCGCTTTGGTTTTTACTTTTAATAAATTTCGTTTTTCAAATACCGCTTATACTTTGATGGCAATATGGCTTTTCTGGCATACTATAGGCGGGCACTATACCTTTGCAAATGTTCCCTTTGGTTTTGTGAGTGATTTGTTTGGTTTTGAAAGAAATCACTTTGACAGAGTGGGGCATTTTGCAATCGGTTTTTATGCTTTTGCAATGGCTGAGTTTTTATTTAAAAAGAAATATGCTTCAAGAAATTTTTCAATGGTTTCAGGATTGTTTTTTATAATGAGTGTTGCCTGCGCCTATGAAATAATAGAGTGGATTTATGCTGTTTATGACGGTGGGAATGCCGGTCTTGAATTTCTGGGTTCCCAGGGAGATATCTGGGATGCTCAAAAAGATATGCTTGCAGACACTCTTGGAGCAATTACCTCCCTTGTTGTTTTTTATTTTTATTCAAGATTTGACTCTGATTTCTCCCTTTAAAAAGTGTTTATTGATATGGACTTTTTTTCTCAATAATTAACTGCGAAAAATAGATTATGTTATAAGAATTTCTTTACCGGGCTGATATCTTGGGGTTATGTTACTGTTTAGCCCCATAATGACTATATTTATCCCTTTCTTTTAAATTTGTTTAAATTACAAAGCATTATTAAACCCCCTGGAAAATATTGTGGTACTTATGTTACAAATTTTAAAATTTGTAAAAGTTATAGCTTTTATAAATGTAACTGTAGTTGCATAAAATAAATTGTGTTTAGCCTTATATACCAATGTTACCCCAGGAAAATTTATACTTTTATAATTAATTGCAATTATTAATATTTATATTTAAATATTTTTATAAATTTAAAATTAAAGAAAAATTGATCAAAATTAAGAAATCTGACTTTGAAATAACTCTTTTTTTGGCATATCCTTTGCTTTTTAACTAAAGATATTAAGCTTAAAAATTTAATTTGCCATGGGCACAAATGAAAGGAGAGTGCTGATGAAAGATGTTGTTATTGTAAGTGCCACGCGAACGCCGTTAGGCTCTTATAACGGTAGTTTAAGCAGTATAGGGGCAACTGAACTGGGTGCTATTGTTATTAAGGAAGCTGTAAAAAGGGCTGGTATTACCGGAAAGGATGTTGATGAGGTAATAATGGGTCAGGTTTTGCCTTGCGGTTATGGACAAAACCCTGCCAAGCAGGCTGCTGTAAAGGCTGAACTGCCATGGGAAGTTGAAGCTTTAACTATTAACAAGGTGTGCGGTTCTGCTTTAAAATCTGTGATGCTTGCTGCTCAGGCTATTCAATGCGGTGATGCCGATGTAGTTATTGCAGGTGGAATGGAAAATATGAGCATGACTCCTTACTTTATTGATAAAGCACGCTTTGGATACAGAATGGGAAATGGTGTTTTAAAGGATGGTATGGTTCATGATGGCCTTTGGGATCATGTCAATGATTTTCACATGGGGATGTCCAATGAGCTGTGCAGTGAAAAATGGAATATGTCCAGGGAAGAGCAGGATAAATTTGCAGCTCAGTCTTTTGCCAGAGCATTTAAAGCCCAGAAAGAAGGAAGATTCAAGGACGAAATCGTTCCTGTTGAAATAAAAGGACGCAAAGGAAAAGTTACTGTTTTCAGTGAAGATGAATGCTTCCAGGAAACTTCCTATGAGGTTCTTTCAAAGATGAAGCCTGCATTCAAGAAAGATGGTGTTGGAACCGCAGGAAACGCATCTATAATAAGTGACGGTGCTTCAGCAGTTTGTGTTATGAGCAGAGAAAAGGCTGAAGAGCTTGGATGTAAGCCTCTTGTAACCATAGGAGCACAATGTTCCTATGGAATAGACATGAAATATGTTCTTGTTGCTCCTCTTTATTCAATTCCAAAGGTAGCTGCAAAAGAAGGTATTGATGTAAAAGAGATAGACCTTTTTGAAATAAACGAAGCTTTTTCGGGGAGTTCCTCTATAATTAACAGGGAGCTGGGCCTTGATCCTGAAAAGGTTAATGTCAATGGTGGAAGTGTTGCACTTGGGCATCCTATAGGAGCAAGCGGGGCAAGGGTTTTAACAACTCTTATTTATGAAATGATTAAGCGAGATGTTTCAACAGGGCTTGCGACTCTTTGTCTTGGCGGCGGTGAAGCCGTGGCTCTTATTGTAAAAAGATAAAATTAAACTTTAATAAATAAATATTCCGTTATTGGAAAGGGAGTTAAAATGGAAGTAAAAACTTTTGGAGTAATTGGTGCAGGTCAGATGGGTAACGGTATTGTTCAGGTAGCAGCTCAAAGCGGTTTAGATGTTATTATGACTGATATCAGCGATGAAGCTCTTGAAAGAGGAATGAAAAGTATTACTAAGAATCTTGAAAAAGCAGTTTCTAAAGGTAAAATGTCAGAAGATGATAAAAATGCTGTTCTTGGAAGAATTTCTACATCTGTTGATATGAAAGAAATGGAAAAAGCGGATTTCGTTGTTGAGGCTGCTGTTGAAAGAGAAGATCTTAAGTTCAAGCTGTTCAAAGATCTTGACAGTATTTGTAAGCCAGAAGTAATTCTTTCAACCAATACATCATCTATTCCAATAGGCAGAATTGCTGCACAGACAACAAGACCTGATAAGGTTATAGGTATGCATTTTATGAATCCAGTCCCTGTTATGAAGCTTGTTGAAATAATAAGAGGAATTGGAACATCAGATGAAACTTTTGATATAACAATGGATCTTTCCGTAAAATTTGGCAAGACACCTGCTGAAGCCAGTGATTTTCCAGGTTTTATTGCCAATAGAATACTTCTTCCAATGATAAATGAGGCTGTTTTTGCTCTTTATCACAGTGTTGGTAAAAAAGAAGATATAGATACTGTTATGAAACTTGGAATGAATCATCCTATGGGACCTCTTGAGCTTGCCGATTTAATTGGCCTGGATACCTGCCTTGCTATAATGGAAACTTTATATGATGGATTCAGAGATCCAAAATATCGTCCATGTCCACTTCTTAGAAAATATGTGGAAGCTGGCTGGCTTGGAAGAAAAACCGGAAGAGGTTTTTATACATACTAATAATGTCTGACCGGAAATGGTCTGAATTATATAGTTAATCATTTATGGCGGGAAAGTCCATTAGTCCCGTCATTTTGACCATCCAGATAAACAGTGTTTAATATAGTTATCACAGATATCTTTATTGCGGGGTGTATTATGAGTTTAACTAAAGAGCAATTAATGATTCAGAAAATGGCACGTGAATTTGCACGTAAAGAACTTGCTGAGCTTGCTTCTCAAAGAGATCATGACAAGGAATATCCCAAAGACAGTTTAAAAAAAATGGGAGAGCTTGGATTGCTTGGTATGCTTGTTCCTGAAGAGTATGGAGGAGAAGATCTTGGAACGGTTGCTTATTCTCTTGCACTTACAGAGATTGCATACTCCTGTGCTTCAACTGCCGTTATAATGAGTGTTCACAATTCTATTGTATGTGGCAGCTTTGTCCGTTTTGGAACTGAAGAGCAGAAACAAAAATATCTTGTTCCCCTTGCAAAAGGCGAAATAATCGGCTCTTTTGCTCTTTCAGAGCCTGAGGCAGGTTCTGACCCGGCAGGTATGAGTACCACTGCTGTAAAAGATGGAGATTTTTATCTTTTAAATGGAACTAAAAGATGGATCACAGGTGGAGCCACATCTGATATCTTCATAGTTCTTGCAAAAACTGATCCTGAAAAAGGACATAAAGGTATAACAGCCTTTCTTGTAACCCCTGATATGCCTGGATTCAATGTCGGCAGAAAAGAGGATAAAATGGGGTTGAAGGCATCTGATACAACAGATCTTCTTCTTGATAACTGCAAGGTTCCGGCAGATCATGTTCTTGGAAATGTAGGAGAAGGTTTTCTTGTTGCAATGTCGGGTCTTGATGACGGAAGAATTGGTATTGGTTCCCAGTCTCTTGGAGTTGGTATGGCAGCTCTTGATCTTGCTGTAAAATACTCAAAGGGTCGTGAACAGTTTGGCAAGCCAATCTCTGCAAATCAGGGTTTGAGATGGATGATTGCTGATATGGCAACAGATGTTGAAGCTGCAAGGCTTCTTGTTTTGAATGCTGCAACACTTAAAGATAATAAGCAGCCATGTACCAAGGAAGCATCAATGGCAAAACTCTACGCATCTGAAATGGCAAACAGGGTAGCAGGACAGGCTCTTCAGATTCACGGGGGTTATGGATATACAAAGGAATTTGAAATTGAGCGTCTTTACAGGGATTGCCGTGTTTTTACAATTTACGAAGGAACTTCCCAGGTTCAGAAAATAGTTATTTCAGGGGAAGTTATAGGAGATAAAAAGCGTAAGAAAAAGTAATTACGGTAACTTTTGATTTAATAATTATTTTTAATGATGGGAGGAAATTTAATGGCTGAGCATGAGCATAGTTTCGCAACACCTGGACCAGCTGGGCTTGGAGCACTGGCAGTAGCATGTTTTGGATTTGGGGCTGTTTTTACAGGAAAAGTACAACTTGAAGGATTACCTTTACTTGCCGCATGGCTGATTGGTGGCGGTATTGTCCAATATACAGTGGCTGTTATAGAGCTGAAAGATCATAATTTGACTGGAGGAAATGTCTTTCTGTTCTTTTCAGCATTTTTTATGTTTGGTGCGTCTTTGAGTGTTTTTGCCAAATTTATGATGCATAAGTACGGTATGACCCCCCATCCTGTCGTAGAAGGATGGTGCTGGATGGCAGGAGCTCTTTTTCTTACTGCTGTTACACCGGCATATGCAAAAACACCTCTTTTCTTACTGATAGTAGTTATTCTTCTTGATATTGCATTGTGGCTTATTTTTCTGCTTGATATGGGAATTCTTTCTGCATCAGTAAAACCTATAATAGGATGGCTTCTTATAGTTGCAGGATTTCTGGCAGTTTATATTATAGCTGCAATGGTAAATAATGCTGCATTTGGAAGAAAGGTCATTCCTCTTCCAGGGCCTGTTTCAAAAGGTTAGAAAGAAATTTTAATAGGGAGAATTTTTTTCTCCCTTTACTAAAAGAATTGGGGGATTTTATGGCTGTTAAAACAAAAAGAGTAGATATAAAAGAGGCAATATCTTTAATTAATGATGGAGATATGCTTACCTTCAGTGGATTTACTATCTGGAGGCGTCCCATGGCTGCAATTTATGAATTGATCAGGCAGAAAAAGAAAAATCTCCATCTTGTTGAAGTTAACGGCGGAACCCATAGCGATCTTCTTATAGGAGCAGGGTGTGTTTCTATTTGGGAGTCATGCTGGGTAGGCCATGAGCTTTATGGAAAAATCGGTGCTAATCTTGCAAGAAAAGTTGAAGCGGGAGAAATAATAGTTGAAGATTACAGCCATGTCCAGGTATTGTACAGGATGGCCGCAGGAGCAATGGGACTCCCATACCTTCCCACTTATGCCAGCCTTGGAACAGATATTCTTAACCCTGAATATGATCACCTTGGTAAAAAAGGTCTGCGTGATGGCTCAAACCCTAAAATTCCCAAAAAGAAGTATGAAATTGTCAAGGATCCTTTTTATGGAAGTGAATTAATTCATGTTCCTGCTGCAAATCCTGACTGGTGTATAGCCCATGTTCAAATGGCAGGAGAAGAAGGAACAGTAAGAGTTGAAGGTCAGGTTTATTCAGATGAAGAAGCAATAAAGGCTGCAGATAAGGTTATTGTTATAGCTGAACAGGTTGTAACAGAAGAATATATAAGAAGAGAGCCCTCAAGAAACCTTATTGCTCCTCATCAGGTTGATTATCTTGTCGAGCTTCCATGGGCTGGGCATCCTACAGGATGCTTTGGTTCCTATGAAGCAGACGGTAAATTTATAAATAATTTTTTTACTTCATCAAGACAGCAGGAAGGTCTTGATGCATGGGTAAAAGAATGGATTGAAGATCTACCTGATCATAATGCTTATCTTAATAAGGTTGGCCTGGAAAATCTTGAAAAATTAAGGGCAAATCCTGTTTTTGGATATTCTACCAAAGTAAAAAGGGGGAAAAAATAATGAATAATGAAAATTATGCAAAACCAGGTGAGTTCAAGCCAATAGATTTACTTGCTGTAGCAGCTGCCAGAGAAGTAAACAACGGAGACGTTGTTTTTGCAGGAACAGGTTTGCCAATGCTTGCAATAATGCTTGCCCAGAAGACAAATTCCCCTGATTCAGTATGTATTTATGAAGCAGGTAGTGTTGATGGCCGTCCTATTTCACTTCCAACATCAGTTGGAGATGCAAGATGTATTTATCAGGCTTCAATAGCATCTGGTCTTATGGATGTTTTTAATCAGCTTCAAAGAGGAGTTGTTGATCTTGCTTTTCTTGGAGGTGCCGAAATTGATCAGTATGGAAATGTGAATACAACAGGAATGGGAAAGTATGGAATAATTCCTGAAAAAAGACTTACCGGCTCAGGCGGAAATTCAGATATAAATGGGCTTGCTAAAAAGACAGTTTTTATAATGGTTCAGGAAAAAAGAAGATTTAAGGCAAATGTTGATTATATAACCTCTCCGGGCTGGAGAATTCCAAAATGGCCTTCAGGGGAAATGACTGTCAAGAAAGATGTATACAACAAGGCTTTCAGGGGAGGTCCCAGTGCTGTTATAACCAATATGGGGGTTTTCAGGTTTGATGATGATGGGGTTATGTATCTTGATACTGTTCATCCTGGCTTTAGTACCGATGATATTAAAGAAAACTGCGGATTTGATATAAATGTTTCAAGGGTATCTGGTGAAACACTTGCTCCTACATATGAAGAAATTGATATTCTTTATAAACAAATAGACCCCGAAGGTATTTTTCTTTAATTTTTGATAAGTTTATTTTTTATATTCAGAAAATATTTTAATGGGAATAAAAAGGAGATAAAATTGGAGTTTGAAAATATTATTTACGAAGTAAAAAATCGTATAGCCTTTATCACATTTAACAGACCAAAAGCTCTTAACGCTTTAAACCGTGCACTTTTACAGGAAATGAAGGCTGCTTTGGACAGTTTGGAAAAAAATGATGAGGTCAGGGTTCTTATTCTCTCAGGAGCAGGGGAGAAAGCTTTTGTTGCCGGTGCAGATATTTCTGAACTTGGAACAATGGATTCTGTTGAAGGAAGAGATTTTTCCGATCTAGGCCATGAGGTTATGGATAAACTGCAATCTCTTTCTATCCCTGTCATTGCTTCTGTTAAAGGGTTTGCCCTTGGAGGCGGAAGTGAAATAGCCCTTGCCTGTGATTTTATATATGCAGCAGAAAATGCTGTATTTGGATTGCCTGAACTTACTCTTGGTTTGATTCCAGGGTTTGGTGGAACCCAGAGACTTCCAAGGCTTGTAGGTAAAAATATGGCAAAGGAGCTTATTCTTACTGCTGAAAAAATCAAGGCAAACAGAGCGTTGGAGCTTGGAATTGTCAACAGGGTTTTTTCTGTAGAGGAGCTTGATTCTTCTGTATTGAAAACAGCAGAAAAAATTGCATCTCTTGGAAAGTGGTCAGTCCGTGCAGCTAAAGAATCAGTAAATACTGGTATGGATGTTGATCTTTCTGCGGGATGCAGGATTGAAAAGAATGCTTTTTCTGTATGCTTTTCCACATATGACGCAAAAGAAGGCACAAAAGCCTTTTTGGAAAAGCGTGCTCCTGCTTTCAAATAAATAAGGTTTAATCCGGCTGATGTAAAAACAGCGGCGTTTCTATATCTCAGCCTACTTAATACTCTCCTAAAAAGCAATCCTTCAGGTTTATTTGCCTGGAGGATTGTCTTTTTTTAAGCCTAAACAAATTGTCCTGCACACCATCCTGAAGACCATGCCCATTGAAGGTTATATCCACCAAGAGACCCTGTTACATCTAAAACTTCTCCTGCAAAGAAAAGACCTTTTATTTTTAAAGACTCCATTGTTTTTGATGAAACTTCATCGCAGGATACACCTCCTGAAACAGCTTCAGCCTTTATAAAACCATGAGTACCTGCTGGATTTAAAGAAAAATTATGAATATTATTTTTTGTAATTTCAAGTTGATTTGCAGTCAAATTTTTTAGAGGAATATCTTGAATTTTTTTGTTAATAATTATTGATGCGAGGTTTTTAGGAATATATCCAGAAATATAATTTTTTAAATGCTTATTTTTGTTTTTTTCTTTTAAAATAAGGTCTTTTATATTTATATCAGGAAGAAAATCTATAATAATTTCATCTCCATTTTTAAAAAATAATGAAATTTTAAGAACTGCAGGACCGCTTAATCCTCTGTGGGTAAAAAGAAGCCTGTCTTTGAAAACCTTTTTTCTGCACTTTATAATGACTTTGGTTGAAAGCCCTGAAAGAACAGAAAATTTTTTCCTGTCATCTTGATTCATAACCAGTGGTACAAGAGCCGGTTTTGGGGGGATTATTTTGAGTCCGAAATCTTTAGCAATTCTATATCCCAAATCTGTTGCACCGCATGGTGGAAAAGCAGGGCTTCCTGTTGAAATAACAAGAGATTTTGATGTGAATTTGCCTTGTGATGAATTTATCAGAAAAAAATTATTTTTTTTATCTATACCTGTAATTTCAGTCTTGAAAAGAAATTTTACATTTGATTTTCTGCATTCATTTAAAAGCATGGAAAGAATTTCATCTGAACTTTTAATGCAAAAAAGCTGGCCATGCTTTCTTTGTTGATATTTTATTTTATGTTTTTCTGCAAGTGCTATAAAATCCCATTGAGTATAGCGGCTTATGGCAGATTTTACAAAGTGCGGGTTTTGTGAAAAATAATTTTCAGAATCAAGGAAGTAATTTGTAAAATTGCATTTGCCTCCCCCGGAAATAATAATTTTTTTACCTGGTTTTTCATTATGGTCTATAACAAGAATTTTTTTGTTTCTTTTTCCAGCCTGAGCCGCACACATAAGACCTGATGCACCTGCTCCTATTATTATAACATCCGGTTTAAAATTTTTAATATCTTGACAATAAGTCATATAAAACAATTATAATTATCCAGCAGATTATTTTTTGCGAAATAATATTGCAATGGCTGCACAGACTGCCAGAATCATGCAATAGAAAACATTTCCTGTAATAAAAACAGGGGATATCTTAAATATTGAAGCAGCAAGCAGAATCTGGGCCCCATATGGTATCAGTCCCTGGCAGATGCATGAAAAAATATCTAAAAGTCCGGCAGCTCTCTTTGGTTCTATTTTATTATTTTCTGCTATTTCCCTTGCAACACTTCCGGTAACTATTATTGAAACAGTGTTATTTGCAGTGCAAAAATTTGTGAGGGTAACCATAAGAGCAATCCCAAATTCAGAAGCTTTACTGTTTTTTGAGAAAAAACCTGTTATTTTCTCTATTCCAGAGCTTAAGAAGTCAAGTCCCCCTTCTTCCTTCATAATATAGCTTAAACCGCCTATGAGCATTGAAAGTATAAATATTTCCTGCATTGAGGTAAATCCCTGGTATATATGTTTTGAAAATAAAAGAAGAGTATAGTTTTCCATGGTAAAAAATCCTGAAATACCTGCAAGAATTATTCCTGATAAAAGTGTCAGAAATACATTTATTCCTGAAACAGCCATTACAAGAATTGTAATATATGGCAAGACAAGAAAAAAATTATAGTCTTCAACAGGGGTTTTTATAGAAGGTGCTGATTTTACAATAAAAAGATAAAGAATTGTTATTAATGCAGCCGGCAGGGCAATATAAACATTCATTTTGAATTTATCACGCATATCACATCCCTGTGTCCTTGTTGCTGCAATAGTGGTATCTGAAATAATTGAAAGGTTATCGCCAAACATTGCTCCGCCAAGAACTGTTCCAGCCATTAAAGGCAGGGGGATTCCTGTTTTCTGTGATATTCCCAGAGCAATGGGAGAAACTGCTGCAATCGTTCCCATGGAAGTTCCCATTGCTGTGGATATGAATGCTCCGACTATAAAAATTCCCGGCAGTATAAAGCCTGAAGGTATTATGTCCAGTGCAAGATTGACAGTTGCATTAACCCCCCCTGTTTTTTTGGCAACAAAGCTGAATCCTCCTGCAAGAAGATAAATCATGCACATTGCCATAATATTTGAATCTCCCATTCCTTTTAAAAAAGATTCAATTGTTTTGTTAAAAGTTCCGCTGCTGAATATTATTGCAAAAATTATTGCAGGTAGAATGGCAACAGGAGAGGATATTTGATAAAAAGCATATTCAGTGCCTTTTGCATGGAAAAAAAGACCGCTTCCTAAAAAAATCAGAATAAAGATAAAAAGCGGAGTAAGAGCTTTAAGACCTTTTAATACATCAGGATATGAATTTTTCATTGTTTTACTTTAAAATTAATAGAGTTAATGTTTTTTTGTTCAGCTTAAACTGAAACGGCTGCTTTATTATTTTTTATTTCATAAAATCGTTTTTTTTCAGTTTTAAGCTGAATAGCTGCGATTAAACTTCATATATTCTTTTTTAGATAAATTAAAGTAAAAAAGTATGAAGGTTTTTCATTTTATCATTCAGCCTTGATTGTCAGTTTGTTGACTTCTTATTATTTTTTAACTAAAATCTAATACGATAAATATTATTAGAATAATCTTTGGAGGAAATATGAAAAAAAGTGTTAGAGGTTATTTTATACTTGTGGCTATATGTTCTCTGCTTGTAATGGGAGGGATTTTGAATCTTATTGATGTGGAACATGAAAATAAATCTGAAGATTTTATTCTTATAGTTTTTTTTGGTTTCTGGATGATTTTTGGGGTTTATAAAATAATAAAAATTAAAAAGCATAATACAAGTATAAAAGATATAGAAAGAAAAAAGGATATGGAAGATGAACTTTTAAATATTATAAGAGCTTATAACGGTAAAGTTACTCCAATTGAAGTCGCTGCAGAAAGCCGTTTTAAAATAAATGAAGTTGAAGAATTTTTGGAAACAATGTGCAGTAAGGGTTTTGGGCGTATAGATATTACTGATTCAGGCAGTTGTGTATATGTGTTTGAAGGTTTTCTTTCAAAGGAGGAAAGAGACAGTTCTAAAAGTGTATTTAACATATAATTCTATAAAATTTTTATGGTTAGCTGTCTGAAAAATCAAATCCTCTTTTTGGGAACTAAAAAATATGGAGCCTGTAAAAAAAATACTTGCTTGTTCAAAAACTAATTGATATAAAATTTTTGTTTTTATTATGGTGGGTGTAGCTCAGTTGGCAGAGCCCTAGGTTGTGGTCCTGGTTGTCGAGGGTTCGAATCCCTTCACTCACCCCATCTTTTTCTTTTCTTATTTTTTTCAGATCATTAATATAGTGGATAAATTGTTTATAAGAGGTGCTTTTTGAGTTTTATAGCTGCTTTATCTGCCATTGTATTTGCAATAGTCGAAACTGTGGGCATAGTTACAGCTCTTCATGCAATATTGTTTATACGTTCAGTCCAGGGAGCTATTGCTTGGGCAATAGGTCTTATTACTTTTCCCTGGGCGGCAATTCCTTTATACTGGGTTTTTGGAAGAAATAAGTTTAATGGTTATGTTGAGGCCTTAAGAGCTGGTAATATTAAGTCAAGTAATCTTTTATCCCGGGTAACCTCCGAGATGAAAAAATATAAAAGAAATAATCTGGCAGATGAAGAGCTGTCTCTGAAAAATATTTATGATGTTTTTTCAGGATTGTCCGGTTTCCCATTTACAGGTAATAATTCTGCTAAACTTTTAAAAAACGGGAGTGTTACCTTTAAGACAATTTTTGATTATATTGAAAATGCCAAAGATTATATTCTTCTTGAATTTTTTATAGTAAGGAATGATGAAACGGGTAATAAAATAAAAAATATTTTGATAAAAAAGGCTTTCTCCGGGGTAAGGGTTTTTTTTCTTTATGATGAAATAGGTTCAAGAACTCTTGAGAGAGAATTTATAGAAGAACTTGAAGAGGCAGGCTGTGAAATGAAACCTTTTTTTACTACAAGGGGAAGGAGAAACCGGTTTCAGTTAAATTTCAGAAACCACAGAAAAATAGTTGTTGTTGATGGAAAGTTTGGGTTTGTTGGCGGTCATAATGTTGGCGATGAATATATGGGGAAAAGTAAGAAATACGGTTTTTGGAGAGACACCCATCTTTTGATTGAAGGACCTGCTGTGCTTGGGGTCCAGCTTACTTTTGTATCTGACTGGTTCTGGGCTGTGAGAAAAGGTCTTGATCTCAACTGGACTGCTCATAAATCTGAAAATTCAGACATGGAAGTTTTGCCGATTCCAACAGATCCGAGTCATAAGCTTGATACCTGCCTTTTATTTTTTTTAAATGCGATTGTGAGCGCAAAGGATAAAATATGGATTGCAAGCCCCTATTTTGTACCTGATGATTCCATAATAGAGGCCCTGCAGCTTGCAGCATTAAGGGGGGTTGATGTTCGGATTATTCTTCCAGGTGTTCCAGATAAAAAAATTGCATATTTTGCATCTTTTGCTTATCTTTCAAGGCTTTCAAACCCAAATATAAAAATTTACAGGTATTTACCTGGGTTTATGCACCAAAAAGTCATGGTAGCAGATGATAAATGGGCTGTTGTGGGTAGTGCTAATTTTGACAATAGATCTTTTTATCTGAATTTTGAAATGAATCTTTTGGTAAAAGATGAGAAATTTGCTTATGAAGTCAAGAGTATGCTTGAAGAAGATATGCGTTCCTCAGAATTTGTTATTTATCCAGATCAGAAGATGAGCAGTTGGTTTTTCAGGCTTGCAGTTAGGCTTTCAAGCCTCTTTTCACCTGTTTTGTGATCTTTTATGATATAGTTAATCTGGAAGTCGGGTAAAACTTACACTCTTGGCTTCTATTTCCAAGTACTTCAAAAACAGCTTGTCGAACTGCTATTGGATTTGAAAAAGACATATGCTAATGTAAATCAGTTTAAGTGAACAGTTATCGGGTCAGGTAAAAACAAATTAAGACAAAGGAGATGAAATATGCCTCAATTACCTGAAGAAACCAGCAAAGCCTGGGGTATACACAATGGCCCTGTTGTATTATCAACAGTTAACAAGAACGGAATACCCAACTCCATCTATGCGACATGTGTCAGCAAATATGATGAGGAGACTCTGGTTGTTGCCAATAATTATTTTTCCAAAACAATGGAGAATATTAAATCTGGCTCAAAGGCCTCTATCTTGTTCATAACTCCTGAAAATATATCCTATCAGGTCAAAGGTACCATTGTTTACTATACAGAAGGCCCTGTTTTTGATGATATGAAAAAGTGGAACCCTCAAAAACACCCGGGGCATGGAGCAGCTGCATTAAAGGTTGAAGAGGTCTATAAAGGTGGGGAAAAACTTTTATAGAATGGAGTAAACTTTAAAATCTTCGAGCCAGTGATAATGAATTATACTTTTATGTGCAATGAAGTGGCTCCCATTTTCAATACGGATCAGCGTTGAGCGAAAGTTGACACAACCCCTGAGAATGGGCACCTGAAAATATGTCCGTCGGAAGGATTTTTTTGGCTTTCGCATCAAGCTGCCATCGGTAACGGTTTTTTTCCATAATATATTTCCGCTGGTGTTTCCCCATAAAAAGGATGGTCTGTATATTCCCTGTCAATCCAGTTCAACCTGAAGTTGACCAATTTTCTGATACAATCGCTCCCTTTCTGATTCTGCTGCTTTTACCTTCTTTTCCTCATTATTTCCAAATACCAATGGTAGAGCCTCTATGGCTTTCTTTTTCCAACGATTTACAAGACTCACATGGATACCAAAATCAGAGGCTGTTTCATTGGCTGTTTGATGTCCTTTTAATGCCGCCAATGCTACTTTACTTTTTAATTCCTTACTGTAATTTTTACGTTTCATTATTCCCCCTTCTGGACTTTTATATACTATCTTAACATACTGTCCTATTTTTTGGGACCACTATAGTCGTGCAGAGGTCACTGGGACACCGGTATATTTCAACAACCCAGATCTACACCCACCTTGTTGATGATCAGCTTGATGAGGCTCTTGAAAGGTTTTAGCAATCTGATGCCAAGCATAATTTAGAAAAGGTCGTGTTTCTTGACAGTACGATCTACTTGTTCTACTATTATATATACGATGTGATAACTCAAGTTGGAGAAAATGATGATTAAAACATTGACAAAACACGGGAACAGTCTGGCGCTTGTCATTGAAAAGCCAATTCTTGAACTCCTTGGCGCAGATGCTGAGACGCCGTTTGATATAACAACGGATGGCCAGGCACTTATTTTGTCTCCGGTTAAGGATATAAAACGAAAAGTGGCTTTCAAAGATGCGCTCACAGAGGTTAATACCCGTTACCCTAAGGCGCTTAAAAAGCTGGCGGAATAAGTTATGGAACCTTTCTTTCTCAGCCTGTCTGAAGTAATGGCTATACATCAGGATCAGATTGTCCGGTATGGAGGCGCGACCGGAATTCGTGATATCGAATTGCTTAAATCGGCAATAGGTATGCCGTCCACCACATACAGCGGTAAATTTCTGCATACGGATATCTATGAGATGGCAGCCGCATATCTTTTTCACATAGTCATGAACCATCCTTTTGTGGATGGAAACAAACGTGTTGGAGCTGTAGCCGCTTTTGTTTTTCTTGCTTTGAATGGATATGATTTGGGTGCGCCTGAGGATGATTTTGCAGATATGATACTTGATGTGGCGTCCGGAAAAATCAATAAATCTGATGTTACTATTTTTATCCGTCAATGGACCGCAAAAGATCTCCAGAGCTGAATTCATAGCCTGTCTCCGGGGAAATATTGATTAAGAATTATTACCTCTACAGGCCACAAACATCCAACAAATTTCAGATCCTATCTGAAATTCCTGTTATCTTGAACCGTTATAAATGCCGAATTCTTCGCGCTCTTTCTTTTTGAGACTCTGGTGTTATCTGCACTTTTTTTCGGCTTTTTGCGCTCCGCATCCTGCTTTGCGCCCTTCGGGCTCCCTTTGGTCGCTCTCTTTGTACGTCCTGTGCTCCAAGTCACGGAAGCGATCTTCTTGGCGGCGGCTTCGCTCACTTTTTCAAGAAGTGCGGAGGCCCATTCGGCAGGAGAGGTCTGCGGACCTTTCGGCTCTTCACCCTCTCGGGCAATCTTGGTGGTCTTGAGATCCTTCATGTGGCAACGGATCATTCGGTCAAGACTCTCGGCGGCCTTTATAATGATTTTTACGACCATACACCAATTTTTAATCATTTTTGCGATTGGATAACTGTTTTTGCAGGGGAGCCCCAAATTCTAACTACACTGCTCAGCATAATAATGGTTTTTACAAGAAGCTGTTATTTTATAATCGTTTTTGTTGACAGCCCCTGCTTTTGTAATTATATTTGCAGTGTAATAATAATTTTGTGAGGTTTGCCCATGGAAATAAACGTTTTTGATTTTCGACCGGCAGGGTACGCATACTTGCTGGAAAAATTTGCACTCGCTGGTATGCCTAACTGGCACAGCTCGTTGGTTTCCACTACTGGCACTCACTATTCAAAAATTCAGGACGGGTTTGTCGAAGAGGTTTTCAGAGCCCAATACTGGCCCGGTGAAAAGGTAGGCAATCATCTTGAATTCGCGCTGAAGTATGACGGGGTCAATCTGGGCTTGCTGGCTCTAATCTTCGAAAAGGTTTCTCAGGATGAGCTTACCGGGTTCATCAAATCCAAACCTACCGGGAAGTATGCCCGGAGAATCTGGTTCTTCTATGAATTTTTGACCGGAAAGCAACTGCCTGTCGATGATCTGACTTCCGGTAACTATGTCGATGCATTGGAAGCCAAAGATTATTACACCGTTCAGAAAGGAGAGAAATCTTCACGCCATCGCATTGTAAACAACCTCCTTGGTCCCAAATCGTTTTGCCCTGTCGTAAGAAGAACCGAAAAGCTTGCCAGGCTGGATTCATCCGACCTGCGCAAAAGGTGTGAGGATATTGTCACCGCATATCCACCGGAACTGATTCGCCGGGCACTGAGCTACCTCTACAACAAGGAAACAAAGTCATCCTTTGAAATTGAGCGCATCAAGCCCAATGCTTCCCGAACTGAAAAATTCATCACATCGCTTACGCTTGCCGAAAAGGAAGACTTCTGTGAAAAGGCACGATTGATAGAACTGCAGAACCGAATCGTCGATCCGCGTTTCAAAGACAGTGATTATCGGGAGAGTCAGAATTATGTCGGCCAGACAGTTGCCTATCAAAAAGAGATCATACATTTCATTTGTCCGAAACCTGATGACCTGCAAAGCCTAATGGAGGGATTGATCGACTCCCATAAGCGGATGACAACTGGAAATGTATCCCCGGTTATTCATGCGGCGACCATCGCCTATGGCTTTGTATTCCTGCATCCTTTTGAAGATGGAAATGGGCGAATCCATCGTTTTCTGATACACAACATCCTGTCGCTGCAGGA
>PDWI01004446.1_pt1 | contig 18796 bp, 17 predicted proteins | sample 1430891 | NCBI WGS metagenome assembly PDWI01 (sample SAMN01162508, study PRJNA174530) | Oral metagenome, whole genome shotgun sequencing project. | biome: Marine environment; feature: Marine mammal; material: Swab sample of the gingival sulcus; isolation source: swab sample of gingival sulcus...
GGCGAGAACGGTGTAATCGCTACCCAAATAGCGATTGATAGTTTTGGCTTTCGCGGGTGATTCCACCACTAATACGTGTTTTGACATAGTTTGTTAGTTAGTTTTTCTGGTTTTGTTTATTTGTCGTTTGTTCTAAAAGTCAAGAACAATTAAATCAAGCACTTCGATTTTTTCAAAGCCCTTATCCGAAGTAATCAACGGTATATCATAAGTGATAGCTGTCGCTGCAATAATAGCATCGGGGAGTTTAATACGATACTGTTTGCGCAATTCAATCGTTTGTTCTTTTATGTGTGCGTTCCAATCAAGGTACAAACAGTCGTTAATCAACTGTTGTAATAATAACTGTTCTTGAGCAGTGATACCTTTGAAACCTAATAACTCAACCTCTGAGATAAAAGAAATCGCAAAATCATAATCCAAAAAAGGTAAAACAACATCCTTACCTTCTTGCACATAAATAAAAAAATTGGTATCTGCCAGAAAATCAATCTTCATCTTTGCGCATCGCCATTTGGTAGTCTAAGCCGTCTAGCCCTCGCTTCAACTCACCAAAATGTTTGGCAAGATTGCCTTGCTTTTCTTTTTTCTTCAGCTTGACGTCAATAAGCTGTTTTAGCTTTTCGGCATCTTTAACATCTTTCCTGTCTAACACAATTGTCATAGTTTGTTTATTGTTTTTAGTTCATAGTTTTTTAATTGTCATAACCCAATTAAAAATCCACTGGTTTTGTTCTAAAATCAATCGGTTTCGGGTCAAAGTCGATTTCTGATAGCCCTGACATTGATAGCGCTATAGTACTCCTTAAAATCCACACCACTGCTGCTCACAAGGAATCCCATCACCATCACCGTCCATTTGCGTATTTGGGCAATTGTTTAGCACCCATGTCGCCTCTGCACAAGAACCCATTTGCGAGCAATGTGTTCGCCCATTACATTGATAAGTTTCTACTTGCTTACTACGAGCATTGCTCGATTTTCCATCGCTTTCATCAACAATCAGCAGAAAACGTTTACCCGAGGTTGGGATACCGACATCCTGCGAAGATGACGAATACCACAGGCGCTTAATCTCTGTGCCAATATCGTATTTGTGGTAGGCAAATACCGCGCCACCAATCAGCGCAAGCCATAGCAACCAGCGAAAAAGGCGTGAAAAAAAGTGACGCACAGCCGTTACATAACGCTTGATGAACGGTTTTAAAACACTTTCACGAGGTGGTTTTGTCGGATTATCCAACGCTTCATCAGGGACTAACCCAAAATGGGGTGTCCCGTCATCATTTAGGCGCTCAACGCTAACTGCTTGGTATTTTCCCTGTTTATTTTTAACGAGTTTAAAGCGCAATTTCTCATTTATCTGGGGTCGCCCACCGCTTTTAGGAAAAGCGGAAATGTGAACGAAGATTTGCTTTTTCTGTTGCTGCTTATTGAGGATTTGAATAAAGCCGAAACCTTTCTCATCGTTCCATTTGACGAGTGTTCCTTGTAACTGCATACCCATGCTATCAATAACTTTTTAAAAGCTCTCCGACAATTCCAACAAGTTTAAATAATGGGTTTCTTTTTCCTCCAAAGTCGCTTGCAACGGCGTTAATTCCGCAATCAGGGCATTAATCTTCTCCGAATCGCTGGCATTTGCACCAATCTGTTCATTCAATGTGGCAATGTAGCTTTCCAGTTCCTCAATTTCGTCGGGAAGCATTGCCAAAGCGCGCTGTTCGTTATAGCTGAGCTTTTTTTGTGGTTTGGCAACAGTGGTTTGCACAGGATTTTTGGAGGATTCAGATAGGGATTTTTCCGCGCTGTCAATCTCCTTGAGGGCATGCTGGATGTCTAAATACTCACTGTATTTCTGGTAGCTCTCCTCGATGTGTCCGCTACCGTCAGGATTAAAAATAAACAGCTTTTGTGCAATTTTATCGACAAAATAGCGGTCGTGGCTGACGAGAATCACCACGCCTTCAAAAGCGTTGAGCTTTTCTTCCAAAATATTAATGGTTTGAATGTCTAAATCGTTGGTTGGCTCGTCGAGAATCAAGCAATCCACTTTTTGCGTAAACAGCATGGCCAGTGCCACTCGACTACGCTCCCCGCCTGATAGCAGGCCAATTTTCTTGGTTAAGTCCTCTTCGGGGAAATTAAAGGATTTCAGATAGCCAAAAACGTGCATATTTTTACCCTGCACTTCAACGCGGTCGCCACCGTTGGGGCAGAAGGTTTCGATTAAATCCTTATCGTCATCTAAGACTTGCCGTTGCTGGTCAAAATAGCCAATGTCGAATTCCGCGCGTTTAATCGTACCGCTGTCGGGCTGCAAATGCCCCGTCAGTAAACGCAATAAGGTCGATTTTCCACTGCCGTTGTGACCGACAATGGCAATGCGCTGTTTGGCGAGAATTTTTGTGCGAAATTTGTTAATCAGTTTGCGGCCATCAACACTGTAATGCACGTTGTAAATGTCGAAATAAATTTTGCGAGAATTGCTTCTGCCCGTGGTGTCAAAGTGGTTTTTCTCGCGCATTAATTCAGTACGCATGCGGCGTAGGGCAGAAGGTGCATCTTTGACTTTGTCTTTTAAATCGTGCACGCGTTTGACGCGGCCGACATTGCGCTTGACGCGGGCTTTCACCCCGCGGTTCAGCCACTGCAACTCGCTGTGCAGCTCGCGCTCTAGGTTGTGTTGCTGCTTTTCAAGCGTTTGTAAGTACTTTTCTTTGGCAGCCAGAAAGTCGCGGTAGCCACCCTTATAGGGATGTAACTTGAAATTTTCGATTTCAACCAACTGGGTGGCAATATTGTCAATAAAATAGCGATCGTGACTGACAAACAAAATGGTGAAATTCGCCGACAGCAACATGTTTTCTAAAAATTCAACCATCTGTACATCCAGATGGTTGGTTGGCTCGTCTAAAATCAGCACATCGGGCTTTTTGAGAATCAGCCCCGCCAGTGCAACGCGCCGCTGTTCGCCTCCCGATAGTTGGTTGACCTCTTTACTTTCGTACTGTTTTAAACGAAAGTTGACAAGGACTTGCTCAATTTTGTTATCCAGCGACCAGGCGTTGTGGTGATCTAAAAATTTAGATACTTCGTCGTGCTCGGCCAGTAATTGTCTATTGTCAAAGTCATCAGCCAGCTGTGCCGTTAACTCAGCATAACGCTGTTGCGCCTGTTTTAGCGCTTTGAGCTCATTTTCTATGGCATCGCGCACGCTCAGCCCCGCGGCAAACTTGGGCACTTGCGCCAACATTTCAATCTGTGTGTCGGCGCTGGCAATGCGGCGGCCATCGTCAGCAGACAACTGGCCGTGGACAATTTTCATCAAAGTCGATTTTCCACAGCCATTTTTGCCAATAATGGCGACGCGGTCACCTTCGTGTAGATGAAAGTCCAAATTTTCCAACAGTTTTTTGCTGTCGTATTGCTTGCTAACGCCGAATAAATCAACTAGTGCCATAGTGTCTTTGAATTATTGTCAATGAATTGTCACCAATGATTAGCCTTGGCGCAGTGCTTCGGCTTTGTCGGTTTTTTCCCAAGTAAACTCGGGTAATTCGCGCCCAAAATGCCCAAAGGTCGCCGTTTTGCTATAGATGGGTTTGATTAAGTCCAACATATTGATAATGCCGTAAGGGCGCAAATCAAAATGCTCGCGCACCAAGGCAACAATTTTGTCATCGGCAACTTTGCCTGTGCCAAAGGTGTTGACGCTGATAGATGTCGGTTCAGCTACGCCGATGGCATAGGAAACTTGGATTTCACAACGCGCGGCCAATCCCGCGGCAACAATGTTTTTGGCGACATAGCGCCCCGCGTACGCGGCTGAGCGGTCGACTTTCGAGGGGTCTTTACCCGAAAATGCGCCACCGCCGTGACGTGCAGCGCCGCCGTAGGTGTCAACAATAATTTTGCGACCCGTTAAACCACAATCGCCAACAGGTCCGCCAATCACGAATTTACCTGTGGGATTGATGTGAAATTGTGTGTCTTTATCTAGCCACTTGCTAGGCAATACGGGCTTGATAATGTTTTCCATCACTGCCTCTTGCAAGTTAGCTAAGCTGATATCGGGGTCGTGCTGGGTGGACAAGACTACCGCGGAAATGCCAGCGATGTTGCCGTCTTGATATTTAAAGGTCACTTGGCTTTTGGCATCGGGACGCAACCACGGTAACACACCCGCGCGCCGCATTTCCGATTGACGTTCAACCAAGCGGTGGGCATAAGTAATAGGAGCGGGCATTAATACATCAGTTTCATTGGTGGCGTAGCCGAACATCAAACCTTGGTCGCCCGCGCCTTGTTCCTCGGGAGCTTTGCGGTCAACACCTTGGGCAATGTCGCCACTCTGTTTGCCTATGGCGTTAATTACCGCGCAAGTGTCGCCGTCAAAGCCGACATCGCTGCTGGTGTAGCCGATATCTTTAATTTTTTCGCGCACGATTTGCTCTAAATCTACCCAAGTAGTCGTAGAAATTTCACCTGCGACAATGGCCATGCCCGTTTTTACCAAGGTTTCACAAGCGACCCGCGCATTGGGGTCTTTGGCGATAATTTCGTCTAATACTGCGTCAGAAATTTGGTCGGCAATTTTATCAGGGTGTCCCTCGGACACGGATTCAGAAGTAAAAAGGTAGTTGCTCATTATTTGGCCTCTAATTTGTGAGTAAGAAAATCGACGATGGCTTCAGTACCAACGCGCTGACTGTCAGCATCTCGCCGTCCTTTGTATTCAACCTGTTCATCAGACAAGGTTTTATCACCAATCACTACGCGGTGTGGGATGCCAATCAGCTCCAATTCGGAGAACATCACGCCAGGGCGTTTGCCGCGGTCATCTAGGCAGACATCAATACCTTTGGCTTGTAGGCTTTGGTAAAGTGCGTCGGCTTGCGCGGTCACTGCTGCCGATTTGCCGTAGTTAATGGGGGCGATAACGACAGTAAAGGGAGCAATGGCCTCGGGCCAGATAATACCCGCGCTATCGTTATGTTGCTCGATGGCTGCACCGACAATGCGGGTAATACCAATGCCGTAACAGCCCATTTCGGGGACGATAGACTTGCCGACTTCATTTAGCACGGTTAAGTTCATCGTTGCCGAGTATTTGTTGCCCAGTTGGAAGATATGACCCACTTCAATACCGCGGCGAATCTCGATCACTCCCTTACCATCGGGGCTGGGGTCGCCTGCCTCAATATTGCGAATGTCGGCAACAGTAATTGCGTCACTAACATCGCGTGCCCAATTCATGCCCACATAGTGGTAGTCATCTTCGTTGGCGCCACAGCAAATGGCTTGTTCGACAAAACAGCTACGATCGACAATGATTTTTCCTTTGAAGTCAACGGGACCGATAGAGCCTACTGAGCAACCTAAGACCTCGCGTATTTTCTCTGGATCTGCCATTGTCAGGGGTTGAGCAACGCCATCCAGCTTCTCCGCCTTGACTTCATTGAGGGTGTGGTCACCGCGCAAACACAGACCGACGAGCTCGCCCGCTTCGCCTTCAACCACTAACGTTTTAATGGACGACTTAACGTCTGCTGATAAAAATTCACAGACATCGACGATGGTTTTGCAGTTGGGTGTATGCACTTTTTTACGCTCGGCGACATCGGGAAAATGTGCTTGCGCGGGGGCTAGGCATTCAGCTTTTTCAATATTGGCGGCGAAATCGCTTTGCGTTGAAAAGGCAATGGCATCTTCACCCGTTTCGGCGAGAACGTGAAATTCATGAGAGCTATCGCCGCCAATGCTGCCAGAATCCGCTGATACCGCGCGGAAATCTAAACCAATACGCGTAAAAATGCGGTGATAAGCGGCATTCATATCGTCGTAGGTTTTTTGCAAGCTGTCTAAATCGGTATGAAATGAATAGGCATCTTTCATTAAAAATTCGCGTCCGCGCATGACGCCAAAACGCGGTCTAACTTCGTCGCGGAATTTTTTTTGGATTTGATACAGTGTCAAAGGCAGTTGTTTGTAGGAAGTGACGACACCTTTAATTAAATCAGTAATGACTTCTTCGTGCGTAGGGCCGATGCAGTAATCGCGGTCGTGGCGGTCTTTGAAACGCAACAGTTCAGGGCCGTAATCGTGCCAGCGCCCCGATGCTTGCCACAACTCCGCGGGTTGCGCCGAGGGTAAATCAACTTCCAATCCGCCAATGGCATTCATTTCTTCGCGCACGATTTGCTCAACTTTTTTATACGTTTTCATGCCCAGTGGCAACCACGTATAAATGCCCGAGGTGGTTTGTTTAATGAGACCAGCGCGCAACATCAGTTGATGGCTGATAATTTCAGCATCGGCAGGCGTTTCTTTAATGGTAGGTAAATAATAGTTAGCTAATCGCATAATAAGTTAAAATAAAGTCGTTTATAAGTAGGCGGAAATCACAAAATGTCAACGCGCTAACGCCCGATGACTAGAATTCAATAAAAATGCCGCCACAACTCAAATCGTGTAGCGGCGATACAGGCAGTTTCTACCAATCATCAAGGCGCGTAAGACACTATTCACAATAGTAATTTATATCTTTTTGCACTCTTTTACGGTTAGTTTCTAACTGCTCTTTTGAAAGTTTCATCATGTTGCCTTTATCATCTGGCTCATAGACTTCACCACCTTCTATCATCTGCATATTTTTTTTGGCAACTTTACAATTTTTAGCACGCAACTTTTCGAGCTGTTTGGAAGCGAGTTCTTTGGACACCTCCTTGGCTGCTACATCGGCACCAGTATCAGCCTTTTCTTCAGCCTCTTTCTTTGTTATTTCAGGGCGAACGGCTTGCTCCAACTGAATAAAATCACCATCCTTAACGTCAACGATGACGCGACCTTGTGCATCTAGCTTGACAACCTCTTTTTCAGAAACGTCATTAGGCTTATAGGCGGTATAGTGGACTAAACCACTTCTTTCCCATTTGTAAGCAACGGGTACCATGGCCTGTTCTGCCAACGAAATATTTAAACTAGATAGGCAAATAGCGCTAGCCAATAAATGATGCTTTTTCATAAGTTACTCCCAAATTATCGTGTGTGTTAATCTTGAAATTGTTACTGTTCAAACATTGCCACTGAACAACCGAGCACAGTGCTCTTTTCAATCGTGCCTAATCCAAATATAGCCTAAAAAATCTCTGATGATAAAATCAAATTAATCAGGCGTGAACGTGACGGCATGTCATTATCTTCGTCAATATCCTGATAGCGATAGCCCTCAGCAATCATCAATACATCACTGACTTCATCCAGTTTTTTCTGATAGTGCGTTACAGGCAACCCCTCAGCAATTGAACGTTCTGACAAACTGTAGTTAAGTAAGATATGCCCATAACGCGTCAATAGAATGCGATTCAGCGTTCGATTAAACACTTTCTGGTGAAAATCTTTTAACGAAACACCAAATTCCAATACCTTATTCTCAGTATCCATAGTGGGGGCAGGCCACCACTTATCGAAGTAAACCGAATCCTGTGCATTCCACTGAGATTCACGATTAATGATTTCCAGGTCTATCTCAATTTGTGTTTTTGCCTCGTTGGCATCAATGCGCTCTTCAGCGTCGGCAACATAGCCATGCGCGATAAACGACAGAGTGATAAACGAATCTTTATCGCCTAATTGCCCTAGTGCCTTATCAAAAAACAGCGCTTGATACTGCACCACATCTTGCTCGTCAACGCCCCAAATGGCAGCGAGCCTATGCCGCGTCTCCGCGCTAGCGTAAACATTTAAGGTGCTTAGTCTATCATTATCAATGACTAAAGCTAAATTGTTTGCAGTAATCTGAATCATGTCACTATTATAAAGACAGTTACTTGTGAAAGCAATGCCAGTTAGGTAAATGTTTTAAGTGCGCCTATTTTAGAATAGGGTGAGATGATTTTTAACAACATCCCTGTCACTCTAAGTTAATGCAAACTACCATAGCTCAAATTCATTAGCATGAGTGGTTAAAAATCATAAAACGTCTCACCTTCCTTGACCATGCCGAAGCTATCGCGGGCTTCTTCTTCCAGCATTTCGATGCTACCACGCTTTAAGCTATTAATGCGACTACGGAGCTTGGCATTGGTCTCTTTTATGTCGACATGCTCACGCTGTTGAATGAGTAGCTGCTCCTGCAGGCTAATAATTGTTTGCTCTTGTTGGTAATCTTTCTTCCAAGTGTTCCAGTTGAGTATTAACAGTCCAACAAACGCCACCAACATAAGAACAAACTTCACAGTTGTCATCAATGCTTTTTTTGCTGTTATTTTTGTCAGTTGCAAGCTAGCCCTCCCATGTGTCTCTTAATCCAATAGTTTGATTAAAAATTAATTTTTTCTCTGAGGAGTCGCTGTCCTCGGTAAAGTAACCGATGCGTTCGAATTGAAAAACTGTTCCTATTTGAGCGTCGCTTAGGCTATTTTCGACGTACACGCCTTGGTGTATAGTTTTGGAATTCGGGTTGATGGCGTCAGTGAAATGCTCAGCTTCCATTGGGTTGGCAAGTGTAAACAAGCGGTCATATTCAATTATTTTGGCGGTTCTAGCAGATTTAGCTTCGACCCAATGAATCACACCTTTAACCTTGCGACCATCGGCGGGATTTTTACCTAACGTGTCTTTGTCGTAGCTACATAGCAATTCGATGGGGTTGCCGTCCGCGTCTTTAATGACTTCATCGCAACGAACGACATAAGCACCGCGCAAACGCACTTCTGTACCTAATTTTAAACGTTTGAATTTTTTATTCGCGCTTTCGCGGAAGTCGTCCTGCTCAATATAAATATGTTTACTGAAAGTAACTTGGCGCTTGCCCATATCGGCATTTTGTGGATGATTGGCAATGTGTAATATTTCACTTTCACTTTCGTAGTTGGTTAAGGTGACTTTTAACGGCTTGAGTACCGCCATGCGTCGCGGTGCATGGGCGTTGAGTTCGTCACGCAATAAACCTTCAAAAAACGACATTTCAATCGTGGCATCTTTTTTGGTGATGCCAATTTTAGCGCAAAAGTCGCGAATAACCGTAGGGGGAATGCCGCGGCGACGCATGCCTGCAATAGTGGGCATGCGTGGATCATCCCAGCCGTCCACGTGCTTGTCTTCGACCAGTTGAATGAGGCGACGTTTAGATAAAACGGTATATTCGAGCTGTAAGCGTGAGAATTCGATTTGCCGCGGCTCACAAGTGGTTTCCAAGTGCTCAATAAACCAATCGTATAGTGGGCGATGGTCTTCAAATTCTAGCGTGCAAAGTGAATGCGTAATGCCTTCAAGCATATCTGATTGGCCGTGGGTAAAATCATACATAGGATAAATGCACCATTTGTCGCCTGTGCGGTAGTGGTGCGCGCGGCGTACGCGGTAAATAACGGGGTCACGCAAATTCATATTAGCGGCGCCCATATCGATTTTGGCGCGCAAAACGACTTCGCCATCCGCAAATTCGCCATTTTTCATCTTTTCAAATAACTCACGATTTTCGGCAATTGAGCGCTCACGGAAAGGGCTATTTTGACCCGCTTGGCTCAGATTGCCGCGCCCAGCGCGGATTTCTTCACCACTTTGACTATCGACATAAGCCAAACCTTTGTCGATAAGTTCAAGCGCCATTGTGTAAAGTGCGTCAAAATAATCTGAAGCGTAACAAAGTTTATCCCACTCAAAACCTAGCCAGTGAACATCGGTTTTGATGCTATCCATATAGTGTTCACTCTCTTTTTCAGGATTAGTGTCATCGAAGCGCAGGTTGCATTGCCCCGCATATTGTTGTGCCAATCCAAAATTTAGACAAATGGATTTGGCGTGCCCCATGTGTAAATAACCATTGGGTTCGGGAGGGAAGCGCGTGTGAATTGTTGAGTGCTTTCCAGAGGATAGGTCGTTATCAATAATTTCTTGAATAAAGTGTTTAGGTGTTGATTCTGCCGACATGATTTTTAGTCTGTTAAAAATTAAAGCACTATTATATAATAGTCAGCCACAAAATAAACCTATCGTTCACTTATGAATCGTTTAAACCTCCTCCTTATTCTCGTTGGCGTTTCGTTGTTGAGTGCTTGTAGTCCAAGCAGGCACGTCACGAAAGCCACAAAAAGGCAACCTCAATTTTCCCCAAAAAATATTGAGGATGCTTGTGAAATTATGCAGACGCATCCAACGTGGTATCGTGCTTTTGTTGACACTCATCAAAAGTACGGCGCACCGCCACATGTCGTTATGGCTATTCTTTACCAAGAATCGCGCTTTGTTCCCGATGCGCGGCCATCAAGTGGTGATGCTTATGGCTATGCGCAGGCGCTGGATGCGACATGGAAATGGTACAAGGATAAAACGGGGCGTGTCAATGCTCTGAGGGATCATTTGCCTGATGCGGTTGATTTTGTCGGTTGGTATATTGCTCAAAACCAGAAGCGTACCAGTGTATCGAAGTGGGATGCGCGCGACCAGTATCTCGCCTACCATGAGGGAACAGGGGGGTATTTGAACGACTCTCACCATGATAAGGCGTGGTTGTTGGCGGTTGCGGAAAAAGTCAATGACCACGCCATTCTTTACCGTAAGCAACTGGCTAATTGCTACGTTTACTAGCGTTGATGCACTGATGACAAATGTTGTTTGGCTCCCTGATGCGAACATTACTGCTTTCCCAGCGGTAGCGCGTGCTTTGCGTGAGCCTGATGGGCTATTGGCTGTGGGTGGTAATTTGTCAACTGGAAGTCTATTGGCTGCTTATCAACAGGGTGTGTTTCCTTGGTTTAATGAGGGCGATCCCATTATGTGGTGGTCGCCCTCTGTGCGTGCAGTTATACCTACGGATAGTGTTTATATTAGCAAAAACATGGCAAAATTGATGCGGGGGCAGCGTTACCGACTTTGTGCTGATAGTGCTTTTTCAGCGGTTGTTACTGCCTGTGCTGCCAGGTCGCACACATGGATAACACCAGAAATGCGCGATGCTTATTGCGCGTTGCATGCAGATGGAATGGCACATAGTGTTGAGGTTTTTGATGATAAAAATTCGTTAGTTGGCGGTTTATATGGCGTTTTTGTAAAAAATATCTTTTGTGGCGAGTCCATGTTTAGTCTTGTTGCGGACACTTCTAAGTTGGCATTAATCTACTTGGCAAATTTTTTGCAAAAACATCATTGTTTGTGGATTGACTGCCAAATGCCAACAGCGCATCTAACGCGAATGGGGGCGATTGCTGTGTCTCGGTGTAAATTTGTTGCAGAATTAGATAAAATGGAAGATAATGCTTTACTAAGGGGTGTGTGCTGGAGGGGGTTGTGGCAGTCTTACTAGCTATTGATTACGGGCATAAAAAAATAGGTTTTGCCATAGGGCAAACGGTGACAGGGACTGCGACACCGCTTGCCGTCGTCAGGCAAAATGGCGAGATGTGGCGTAAGATTGATGCCATATTTGACGAATGGCATCCTCGGGCTGTGGTGGTTGGTGAACCGAAGTTGGCAGATGGAAAGCCACATCCTTTGGATAAAATGATAAAAAAATTTATTGTTACTTTGAAAGCCAAGTATGATGTGGGTATTTACCGAGAAGATGAGACATTAACTTCATTTGAGGCTGGTGATTATCGCCAGCATAAGTTAGGAAAAAGAGCTCCACCTGTGGATGCACATGCTGCGGCTCTTTTTTTGGAGAGTTGGATGCGTGTTAATCACCAGTGTTAGGATTTTGCTTGGAAGCGGTCAATAATTTATTGTTATTTATGGTAAATTGAGGTTGGTGAGTGAATTTTGTCTAGGGGTGTCATTCCTGTGATTTTGGGGAGTTTTGGGTTTCCATTTTTTATTTAGTAACAGATTGCGCGAGTTGCGCTCAAATAAAGGGAGAAAAAAGTGTCAAAGTCAGTAAAAGTTCTTATTGTTGATGACTCGGAAACAATTCGGCGAACAGCAGAAGCGCTATTGAAGAGAGACGGTTATACTGTTGGTGTTGCCGAAGATGGTTTTCAGGCGTTTTCGGCTATTTTGGATTTTGATCCAGATATTATTTTTTTAGATATTATGATGCCGCGTTTAGACGGTTATCAGGTTTGTTCTGTGATTAAAAATAATCCAGAATATGAGCATATCCCCGTCATTATGTTGTCTAGCAAAGATAATGTTTTTGATAAGGCGCGCGGGCGTGTTTCGGGTTCGGAGTCTTTTATGAGTAAGCCATTTTCGAAAGAGGAATTGACCAATGCTATCAAGACACACTTGCCTGTTTAATTGGCATATTTCCACAGAAAGTAACGGAGATTGATTATGAGTGAAGACAAACAACTTATTCTAGTTATTGATGACTCGCCGACAGAGGCCAAGTTGGTGACAAAAATATTGGAAAATGCCTCTTTCAGGGTTGAGTGGGCGAGTGATGCAGCATCGGGTATCGGTATGGCGCAGAAATTGCTCCCAGATCTCATTTTGATGGATGTCGTTATGCCTGGGATGAATGGCTTCCAAGCGACGCGGCGGATTGCCCGCGGTAGCGAGACCAAGCATATTCCCATTGTGATGCTCACGACTAAAGATCAGGAAACTGACAAGATTTGGGGTATTAGGCAAGGAGCAAGCGATTATCTTGTCAAACCTGCTGAATCCTCTGAGTTATTAGAGAAAATAAGAACGCTCATTAAACATTAGTCGAGATGGCATGATGACACAACAAACAAGCTTCCAATTCCTCTTGGCTCAGACCGACAAACATAAGGCCGATCGTTTAGCTGTGGGAGGCGGTGATGATACGGCCTTTCTCGGTGTGGGCTTGCGAGGGAAAACGTACCATATTCCAGTTGGACAAATTCGTGAAATTGTTCCAAATCCTAAAATTACCGCCATCGGACACGCCAAGTCATGGTTGACGGGCTTGCTCAAGGTGCAGGGTGAAATTTATAGCGTTATTGATGTGGCGCAGTTGCTCGGTTTGCCTGAGGAAGAATCCAAATTGAAGCTAGCGATAGCTTTGTCAGTGTCTGGAGGTAATTATGCCATTGTTATTTCATCTGTTTTAGGTATTGTTAGAGTTAATCATCTACATGAAGTCGATAGTGATGAATATACCGTTAGTTATCAGGTCGCTGATGATACTGACAACGTGATGATAACGCTGTGTGTACCATCCATTATAAGGTCGTCAGAGCTTACTAACATGTCGATTTTTTAAATATTCTAAGGTGTTGTTATGAAAAAGAAAAGAATGTCTAAAAGCGAAGCAACCAAAAAAGGAAACAGACTGTTGCGACGTCTTATTTTAGTTGCTAGCATCGTTTTCTTGGTACTGTTTGTGTTTTTTACCTATCTATTTGTTAGTAATAATAGAAAGATAGACTCGGTGAGAGAGGTTATTAACGATAAGATTTTTATAGTAAGTCGCTTAGACTCCAACTACTTGTCAGCACTCAGTGGAAATGTCAATACCAGTGATAAACTGAAAGCAGATGTTGAAGCTTTTGAAGAGGGTTTGAGGGGTATTAGTCAAGGAAATGATGGTTTCCCTAAGCCGACGTTAGAGCAAGTTGAGCTATCCAAACAAGTAAATAAAAAGTGGGCATTAATCAAACCAGCCTTTCTTGCGGTTGCGGAAATCCAAGAGGTAACGGCTACTTTTCAGGGATATATGACGGATATTTCTGTTGTGGTTTCTGATATTAAGCTAGCATCGGTGCGCTTGAAAAATAATTTAGATGATTTCTCTAATTCAAAGCGTGTGGCGGTTAATCTGGATAAATTTATGCAGTTACTTGAGCGTCTTGACGGTGTTGTGCAAGATTTTGTAAAAACTTCTCAGCATCCGCAGGATACTGCTAGACGTCTGAATGCTTATACACAGCAAGCTGTTAAATTTGTTGCGTTTATTAGTAGGGATTTAGATGCTGCTGGCAACAATGCTTTTAGTGCTCAAGAAGGTAGTCAGTCCTATGCTTTGCTCAAGGGGAAGATGGGGTCGTTACAGGCCGCTGTTGATGTGGCAAACAAAACGATGGAGTCAGTAACGCTTGATCGAAATACTGGGCTGGATACTCATGAAACTGAATTGTTAGTTTTATTGCGTAAATTAAAAGATACTTACAGTGCTACTGAGTTTTATCCTGTGCCTATAGTGAAGTTGACTTCGTTGCACTGGATTGCTATCTGTTTATCTTTGACGGTTGTTTTAACTGCAACGTGGGCCTTCATGTTGCTTACCGATGCTCGGCGTTTGAATAAGGAAACGACCCGTCTGCGTATAGCCGCGGAAGAACGCACCAAAAATGACCAAGAAGCGATTTTGCGTTTGATGGATGAACTTGCCGACCTGTCGGAAGGGGACTTGACTATCGAAGCTCAAGTCACCGAGGATTTTACAGGGGCGATTGCCGACTCCATCAATTTCACGGTTGAAAACATGCGTGACATGGTAGGAACAATTACCCATACCTCAGAAGAAATTACGCGTGCAACAGCTGTTTCGCAAGATGTTTCGCGTTTATTGACAGAATCTTCGACAGAGCAGAGTCGCCAAATTGACGCTTCTGCTGATACGGTGCAACAAATGGCATCATCATTGTATGGTATTGCGGAGAATACTGATGCTTCGGTAGAAATTGCACACTCCTCTGTTGATATGGCGCAGGAAGGGCGAAAGCGTGTGCTTTCGACTATTAAAAGTATGGGTGACATCCGTGAAAATATTCAAGACACAGCGAAACGTATTAAACGACTAGGGGAAAGTTCGCAAGAAATTGGTGATATTGTTGAAATCATTAAAGGAATTGCTGACCAAACGAACGTTTTGGCGCTTAACGCCGCCATTCAAGCGACAGCGGCGGGTGAAGCGGGTCGTGGCTTTGCTGTGGTTGCTGACGAAGTCCAGCGACTAGCGGAACGTTCTGCCAACGCGACCAAACGTATCGAAGTTTTGGTGAAAACTATCCAAACTGATGCTAATGAAGCCGTTGCTTCAATGGAGAATTCTACCAAGCAAGTGGTCACAGGGGCTGACGTTGCTGAGGAAGCGGGGCAGTCACTTGACCAAATTGAAAGTGTTTCAAAAAATTTGGCGAGTCTTATCGTCAATGTCTCTAAGGCAACACGTGATGCCGCTGGTATGGCGGGGGATGTTGCGACAAGCATGGGGCTACTGGCAGATCTGAACGAAAAAGCGGTATTGGATGTTACAACATCGGTGCGTTCAGTTGAAGCGTTGCGTGAGTTGTCCGCTTCGTTGAAGGATTCGGTGACGGGATTTAAACTGCCATAGGTTGGTTTTTTAGGAAAACAGTCAATTGTGTGATGTAGATCACGAAAGTTATTGAGTAGAGAGTTACATGGTTATCGACATTAACGATGCGTTGCTGGAAAGCATCAAAAAGGAATTGCTAACAACGTTAAAATCAGCAGAAAGTCGCGTTGTTGACATGTTTGATTTCGGGGAAACGCACGACTTGGAAGAGACGATGGCGTTGTTACGTGCCGTTAAAAACACGTTGGTAATGATTGGCGAGCCTTCAGCGGCTTCCTTGTGTGGCGCGATTCAACAGTCAATTGAGGAAAGTTTGGCGGAAAATGTGCTTGAGGAAAATACGCGAGTTGTTGCCTCTTTCCTGACGTTGGTTCAGTATGTTGAGCGTCTTTCTGTCAGTAGTGCTAGCGTTGCTAGTATCGAATTGGATGCCAAGTTATTGGGCGATGCTCAGCGTGTTCTCAGTGGTAAGGTAGATAGTGATGATTATAACGTGTCACAGGGCTATGCGCTCTCTGACGAACAGCGTCTAGCAATTGGACGTGAGCTGAAAGTCATGGCAGGTTTGCAAGTCTCGGAATCTTCGAGTTTTTGGCAAGCTTTGTACAAATCTGCTAACGTGGCCAAAAAACACTTCAATACCCGAGAGAGTCATGAATTTATTTGGCTGATTGAGCAAGTAGCTATCCTCAGCGTCAAAGGTGATATTGATGTTGATGAAATGGCGAGAAAGCATATCTATTCTGCTTATGGGAAATATTTAAAAGCAACTTTGAAGCAGGGTGAGACGCTAGCAGAATATGAAGAGCCTTATGTGAGCGAAACGCTGAATATGCTCAGGCAGTTGACAAGAAGTTCTAGCGTACTTCGCAGTGATTATTCGCCACCACTGCGGCATTTAAGTGTTGCTGAAGCGCATGACGATGATGACGGATTTAGTTTGTCGGTTGTTTTTCCCATTTCTTCTGAAACCATTGAGAATATTGCTTTTTTAGTTAAGCGTGAGTTGGTGACGGCAAAAACAGCCTTTGAAAAAGCATTAACTGATGGAAAACTTGATGACGAGATAGTTAAAGCGGAACTTGTAGAAACGTTGAAGTTGCCCAAAGCGACATTTAAGTTGCTTGCTTTTACGACGGGTTTTGCCTTACTCGAAGAAGCTGAGGTCTTGCTTACTAGTAGCGCGCCTCACGCGGAGTGGGTTGAAAAATTTGCAGATAATTTGATTTTGGTCGAAGATGCCTTGTGGCAATTGGACTACTTGGAGACGGGTAGTACGATTGTTAATCCCTATGATGCTGCGCAACGTCAGAGATCTCATACCAAGGATATGGCGGTTAGCGCGGCGCGTATTATTGCAGGGAAGAATGCTTATCAGTTTTTTAAGCAGGCACGCGAAACGCTGATTGAATTTTTCAGTACGCCTGAAGAGATTGATTTGATGGCGTGGGCGAGAAATATTCACGAAGTGCGTGCGGTATTTTCTATGTTGGATGAAGTCTCTTTGGCAGAGCAACTAATGCATGCAGAGCAACTTCAGCTATTTATAGCTAATCAGCCAGAATGTCTAGCTCAGAAAGTCAATGCCAGTATTTATATGGACATGCTGGTGGGTTATGAGATTTTGTTTGAACAGCTACAGATCAGCTTGGCTGTTGATGAGCGCGCCTTGCGCTTGTCGGCAGGTTATCAGAAAAAACTGGCGTCTAATATTAAGTTCGCGCCTGAAAAAATGGCACTGCCAGATTATGCTAATTATAATTTGGGCGCGAGTGCGCCTGAGCAAGAAGTAGAGATAACGCCTGAGCAAGAGGAATACCTTGAGCAAGATGATGATGGCATGGAGACTTTCGCTGTTGACACTCTGGAGGATGTGCCTGTTGTGCCTATGGCAGAGGATGTGCCTGTATCTATGACAGGTGAAGGCGGAGATGTTGATACCATCAGTGCTGGGAATTCGGGTAAATATTCAGATGACTATTCGCCAACGCTGTCAGCATTAACACGAGATGCTGTTGCTGATAGTAGTATTAGCTCATTACCTCGTGAGGAAATTGATGAAGATATTCTCGAAATCTTCTTGGAGGAAAGCCAAGGAATTGCTAGTCAGCTGAAAGAGCAGATCGCGCAGTTAGAAAACAACTACTTTGATCAGGCACTGATTGGCGATATGCGCCGTGGTTATCACACTCTAAAAGGTTCAGGTCGCATGGTAGGTTTGAATGCTTTTGGCGAGTTCGCTTGGCAGTTAGAAGAATTGTTTAATCGTGCGCTTAGTGATGATTTGCAATTAAACGCACTTACGCAAGAAATGTTGATTAAGGCTAATCAACGTATTGATGCAACAGTGAATAGTCAGCCTTTTGTGGAAGACCAAGAAGCGTTGTTATTGATGGCGGCGCAGGTAAAGGCGATGCGGGATGCCTTATTGTCGGGTGATCCTCTTCCACAAATGACGACGACAACTACGGCGGTGACTGGTAGTAGCGATGAAGAGGGTGATGTATCGCAGGGCGTGGTGGATATTAGTGCGCTATCACCTGATATGTTGGAGGAAGCATTAGATTCCCTACTTGAAAAAAGAGCACGTGAAGGGGATCGATCTGTTGCTGATGTTGCAAGTCATTCCGCGCTATCAGATGTTGTTAAAGAAGAGCCAATGGGTTCGAGCCAAATGGCTGTCGAGGCTGAGACCACAGAAGAGAAACTGGAAAGAATTGCAAAAACAGCAGAACTAATCAGTAGTTTAGGTGATGTTCAGCACGACGATTTAGCGGCTGTGTTTAAAGCACTGGGTGCAATTGACAAAGATGTGTTTAGTGATTCAAAGCAGCAATTGGCTAATCAATTAGAAAGGGTTGCAGCCCTGTCTCAAACCAGTAGTAGTAGCGAAGTTGAACAAGAGTACTCGAGGGACATTGCCGATGCAATTAAAGTATTAAGCGGTGATGATGTTTCCGATGAAGATGTTGTTTCGTTAAAAGACAAACTGCGCACCATCGAAAGCCAGTGGCGTCAGCAAGAAATTACATTGAATGATGTGTCATGGATGTTAGGCCATGTTGAGACATCCTTGCAACTCTTTGAAGATTGGCAAGAAGAAGGTTTCAGCAAAGGTGGGGTCTTTGATAACTTACGGCAAAATAATATTGCTTTAGAGCGCATGTTAGTGACTCATCATATCAATGACTCTATCGCTGTCAGCGCTAAGTTGGCAGATTTGTTTGATAGTATAAACAAAAATTATTCCTTGACTAATCAGATTGATGAAAGTAATGTTCAGCCCGTACGACTGGCGCTTGATACGATGCGAAAAACATTGTCGGAATTGCTTGATGGTGGGGATGTAGATAGTACTGCTAACACAGGAAGTATTGAAGCGTTGGAGAGAGCAATTGCAGAATTGTCTGCATCTTATGCGGAACTAAATAAACCGACGGCACAGGCAGATACGCTAGAAACTTCTGAATTAGAGACTTCTGAATTGGAAACTTCTGAATTGGAAACTTCTGAATTGGAAACTTCTGAATTGGAAACTTCTGAATTGGAAACTTCTGAATTGGA